>Ga0194135_10000058_pt1 | contig 59712 bp, 40 predicted proteins | sample LitLau_LLRF_2013_FD_134024 | JGI IMG/M metagenome (GOLD analysis project Ga0194135, IMG submission 134024) | Freshwater sediment microbial communities in response to fracking from North America - Little Laurel Run_MetaG_LLRF_2013 (version 2) | ecosystem: Environmental > Aquatic > Freshwater >...
AAAGCCAAAGCCGATGAAGAAGCCCGTTTAGCCAAACTAGCAGCCGATGCTAAAGCCAAAGCCGATGCCGAAGCTCTACAAGCAAAATTAGCAGCCGACGCAAAAGCCAAAACTGATGCCGAAGCACTTAAAGCAAAACAAGCTGCAGACGCGAAAGCCAAAGCCGATGAAGAAGCTCGTTTAGCCAAACTAGCAGCCGATGCTAAAGCCAAAGCTGATGCCGATGCTGTTCAGGCTAAATTAGCCGCAGACGCAAAAGCAAAAGCAGATATGCAGGCAGCGCAAGCTAAGTTATTGGCTGATCAAAAAGCTAAAGCCGATGCTGAATCAACAGAAAGACTAAGAGCTGAAGAAGAAACAAGACAACTCAGACTGGCAGAAGAAGCACGTGAAGCAAAATTACTTGCCGACGCAAAAGCGAAAGCCGATGCCGAAGCTCTTCAGGCAAAATTAGCTGCTGATGCACTTGCAAAAGCTGCTTCAGTACCTAAAGATGATACTGCAAAAGCGATTGAAAATTTAACTCAGTCTATAGAGAGTTCTACTAAAAATCAAAAAGATTTATTATCACAGTTTAATACAACTGTAGCAAATAAACAAAGAGATTTGAATGACTTAAGAGAAGAGAATGACTTAAGTGAGAAAGGAATTTATAAAGAACCAAAACCTTTTAAAAGTGTTGCGGCAGAAAACAGTCAGTTAGAAGCTTTAAAATTACAGCTTGCAGAAGCCAATAGAGCTCAAAGTGATGAAATTGCAAAGTTGACGAATTTATATAACGAAAGACTTAAGAAATTCCCAAATAAAAATGACGAATTAAACAAAGCTTATCTTGAAAAGATAAATCAGTTGAAAGCGGCACAATTAAAAATGGAGCAGGATAGTGCTGTATTACTTTCGAATTTAGAACGTATTAAAGCAGAAACCGAAATTGAGAAAAAACGTAGAATTAAACGTGCAGCTTATGAAAATGATCAAGGAAGATATGCACAGGACGTTGCAGCTCTTAAACGTATTAAGGAAACTACAAAATTAAGTAGCACACCATTAACGGCAAGTGATTTTGATTTTGGTGAAGACCAATCGAATATGCAAATTATCAAGAATATTAAAAATGCTGATAATGGATATTATTTAATTATTGCAGTTCACAGCAGTGTCGAAAAACGTGACCAGTTCCTGACTAAGGCAGTTGCCGCAGGACGTACAGATGTTAACTTCTTTTACAATGTAACAACAAGTAAGTATTACATCTATTACGAGAAATTTGATGGTTTATCTGAAGCAACAAAAGCTTTAGAGGCAAAAGGGAATAAACCATACAACGGAAAAATGGCCATCGTAAAAGTGGAGAATTAATACCAATAGGATTAAAGTCGGTCCTTCTTAGCAATAAGAAGGACAAAATAATAAATGTTATAGAATACTAATTGTCTTATTCTTTAATGCCCCTTAGAGTATAAGATGTAAGTAAACAAAAAAATGATTATGAAAAAACCTACTAACCTAAGATTGATTTTATTAGCTTTGATTTTCTTTCAAAGTTACTTTGTAATTTCTCAGAATCTTAAGCCATTTACGCCAAGATTTGACAAGAGGCTAAAAGGAGATATGTTACTTATTGGTAACAATATCCTGAACAGAGACGCAGGAAGAAATGCTAGGCCCAATACTGCTTACAATGATGGTGGATACAATTCTGATTTCGATATGAAGTATATTGATATCGATAATGATAACTCCACATTCAGTTCCAGTAGTGCAACTTTGACTGTACCAAAACCGGCCTGTTATAAAATCGTTTATGCCGGTTTGTATTGGGGAGCAATTCTTCAGCAAAATGATCGTACGGGTATTGAAAAAATAAAACTTAAATTGCCAACAGGTGGTTATAATGATATCACAGGTCAGATCGTTTATGATGCTAATTCAGCACCCATTGGTACTGACAATAACAAAGCATACGCATGTTATGCAGACATTACTTCTTTGGTTGCCGGTCAGACAGATGCGCAAGGTCTATATACGGTAGCTAATGTTAAGTCTAGTGAAGGCTCTAACGGTGGAACAGGTTTATCAGCAGGTTGGTCTATTTATGTGGTTTACGAAGATCCTACCTTGCCGGCAAAGTATATTACTTCATTTGATGGATTTAGCGGAATTGGTGGTGCAACGACTTTAGACATTCCAGTTTCCGGATTTAAAACTATCCCTACTGGCCCTGTTCGTGTAAAATTTGCTTTTGCCGCTTTAGAGGGAGATCAACCAATTTATGGAGATTATTTACAAATTAACGGAACAACTATTACTGCTACAAATGCAGCTAATGCAATTATTAGACCATCAAATAATTTCTTTAATAGTAGTGTAACGTATGTTGATCCGGCTACAGATAAAACAGAGAATTTCCTCAGTCGAAATCCTGCCAGCACCAATACTCTGGGGTATGATGCCGGTATTTTAAACATCAATAATCCAGGAACCCTTTTAAAACCCGGAGGTATCGTTATTGATAATAATGCTACTTCGGCAAATATTAGATTAGGAAGTACCCAGGACGTTTATTTTTATTACTTTAATGCATTTGCGGTAGATATTATTGAGCCCCATATTGTACTGACTAAAATTGTAAAAAATTCTGCCGGAACTGATATTGGAAATCAAAATGTAACATTAGGACAACAATTAAATTATGAAATTGGTTTTAAAAACACTGGTAATGATGATGCTAAATCGTTAACGATTAGAGATCAGTTGCCAATCAATATTATATTTAATTATCCTGCAGATTTAAATCCTCTACCGACAGGTGTATCGATACAAAGTTATGATCCTGTTACCAGAAGTATTGTTTTTAAAATAGACGATTCTGTTGTTAAAGCCAATACATTAACAGAAAAAGTGATAAGCTTTAAAGTTAAGGTTGTACCAGATTGTAATTCGTTGAGCGAAGCATGTTCTAACAGTATTGATAACTCAGCATATGCGACTTACAAAGGAACTTTAAATCCGGACTTTCAAATTTCAGATGATCCAAGTGTTAATACGAATACCGGATGTATATTAACTCCAAAAGCGACTAACTTTTTAGTAGGTGTTGATGGTTGTAAGTATACAGCAAACGTTACTTTATGTAAAGACAATGTAGACTTGGTTGCTGCAAACGGATATACGAGTTATACCTGGTATAGTGATGAAGCACGAACAAAACAAATAGGTACAGGACAAACTCTTAATGTTAAAGATCCGGGTACGTATTATGTTTACAATTTGGCTGCAGCACCTTGTAGATCAATTTATCAGGCCATTACAGTAACGAGATTTGGCAGCACAAATACAAATCCTGTACTTCCTTATGCGAAAGCGCCATATAAAGGAGAGGTTTTAATTTGTCCAAATAACGGAAAAGAGTTACCTAATCTTTTCTTGTGTGGTGCAAATGATTCCAGATTAATTGAAACTCACGTATCAGATGGATCTACTCTTGTTTGGGAAAAATTAGACGAGACAAGCTGTACTGCTCCAAGTAGTGCAAGTTGTGCCAACGAAGGTACGTCTTGTTCATGGACACAGGTTGCAACAGGACCAAACTATGAAGCTAAAATTGCAGGACAATATAGACTGACATTAAATTATGCAGGAGGTTGTTTTAATCGTTTCTATTTTAATGTCTTTACCAATTCATTAAACCCTACAGAGAAACACACTGATATTATTTGCGGTAAACCTGGTACTATTACGGTTGGAGGTGTTCCTGCAGGATATGAGTACAGTATTAATGGTACAACTTATCAGGCTAGTAATGTCTTTAATAATATTACTACTGCCGGTTTTTATACGGTTTATGTAAGGTTGGCAGGAGTAACAGGAAACACCTGTATTTTTACTGTTCCGAATATTCAAATCAGACAAAGAAATTTTAATGTAGTACAGGATGTAACACAACCGTTGTGTTATGGTGAGAAAGGTAAAATTAGAGTAGCTGTAAATGATGCTAATGCTCAATATTATTATAAACTTTATAATAATGGAACTTTATTGTCTAGTGTTGGTCCTGTTCCGGATTCTGAATATACTTTTGATAATTTAAATACAGATCAGAATTATGTTGTAGAAGTTTCTACAGATGATGGCTGTAAAGATACTAAGTACATTTATGTTGGTAAGGTTTGGAATGAGTACAAAGCTACCGTTGCTTTGGTAGAACCTTTGACAGCATGCAGCAACGGAAAAATCAAAATTACAACTGAAGGAGGTAATTCACCATATAATTATTTTATAAACAGCGATACCGTTTTTCAATCAGAAAATGAATTTGTTGTTACAACTCCTGGAGTTTATAATATTAAAATTGTAGATAAAAATAACTGTACAATAACCAGAAGCATTACAGTTCCCGACAATGCAAAACCAACTTACACAATTACCAATACAAATAGTAATTGTTACAATGATAATGCACAAATAAAAATCAATCTTACAAATGCTAATGGATATATAATGTCCTACAGTATTAATAATGGAGGAACTTTCCAGACGAATCCTGTTTTTTCTAATTTACAGCCAGGTACTTACAATGTAGTGGTAAGATATGGTATGAACTATACCGACGTGAATGGACAACCAGCTATCAAATATTGTACAGATCCGGCACAAAAAGTTATCATTTCAGGACCAACTTCGGCAGTAACTGCATCAGCTGGTGTTGCTGAATTGGCAGGATGTACATTATCCGGTTTAGGAGGTAAATTAAGAATTAACAATGCACAAGGAGGAACAGCTCCTTATCAATATAGTTTTGATGGTGGTGCAAATTGGCAGACATCTAATGAAAAAGATGTATTACCCGGAACTTATATCTTAAAGATTAGAGATGCTTTAGGTTGTGAATATACAATTCCATATAATATCATTCTGGATCCAAAACCATCTGATCCAACTATAAAAGTCGAAGACCCTGTCTTTAACTGTAATGGTTCTGCTACCTCTACAGTAACAGTAACAAATGGTACTTCGGGTACTTATACTTATGAGTATTATTTAGATAATAAACCAAATACTCCTATTACAAATAATGTATTTACAAATGTAACTTCGGGACCACATACTGTGTCTGTAAAATACAATGTAAGTACAGTTTCTACTTATAGTAATTTATTGCAGGAAGATTTTGGAAAAGGTGGTTACACGACAACTCCTGGAATTAGTCCGGTGTATTGTTTTGAAGATGAATCAACACCGCACCCTGCAAGTTGGTCAAAATTGTGTGGTGATATTAATGACTACCAAATTAATGATGGAAAATATGCTGTTGCGAGTTCTATTAAAACCACTTTTGGCGGAACATGGGTGGTGGCTAAAGATCACACGACACCTTCTGACCCTTTAGGAAGATTTTTATGTGTGAATATTGGTAGTTCTGCAGGTGTTGGTGGTATTATATATAGTAAACCAATTAAAGATGTTATTGTAAATCAGCCGGTAATTATTTCGTTATGGGCAGAGAATTTAATGAAGAGTACTACAGGATCTAGTTATTCGGATCCTGAATTAACGATTCAATTAGTTAATAATCTAAATGGGGTAGGCGGAACAGAAACTATTGTTGCAACGACTGATACCGCCAATCCTTGGAGAGTTCCAAGAAACGAAAAATGGGAGTATAAAGAATTGTCTTTAAACCCGGGTGCTTATAATAATCTTAGCTTTGTTATACGTTCTTATAATACTAAATTTAGTGGAAATGATTTACTTGTAGATGATATCTGGGTTCGTCAGATTCCAAAATCATGTATTGCTCAAAAAGATTTCCCAATTGTTATTGATACCAATAAAGCATTTTCTGCTTCAATTGTAGGTCATAAAGATTTAACATGTAATGGTGTTAATAATGGAGAAATTACATTAGCTGCTCAAAACTTTAATACAACTTATGGTTTTGATTACTCTTTAGATAATGGGGCAACCTGGACAAATTCTAAAACCTCACCAGTTACTGTTGGTGGTTTGACAAGTAAGACCTATAAAATTTTAATACGTTATGATAATACAGCTTTAAGTTGTAGTTTCCCATTTGATCAGCCAATAGGTACTCCTGCTGCATTAACAATTACAGCAAGTGTTACAAAAACAGCAACTTGTACTACAGGAGCAACTATTACAGCTGTTGCAGGAGGCGGAACACCTGCATATCAATATGAATTAAGAGCAGCAAATGGTACTACAGTAGTAACTGCATTTCAGGCTTCTGGTGTATTTACAGATGTTCCTACCGGAACCTATACTGTTGTAACGCGTGATGCATATGCATGTTCTTCAAGCGCATCTGCACAAGTAACAGTTGTTGCGCCAACACAGCCAACAGCGACTTTAGCAGCTTCTACAGATTATTGTTATACTTCTACTAAAGGTGCTACTCTTGTAGTTACTGCTACAGGTACAGGAGCTATAACTTATAGTTTAGATGGTGCACCTGCACAAACCAGTAATACATTTACAAATGTAGGAGCAGGAACACATAGTATTACTGTTATAGATAGTAATAATTGCCCGGTATCAATAAACGGAATTGTAATTGCTCCTGAATTAAAAGCAGCAGCTTCTATTACAAAAACATTAGATTGTACAACTCCAAATGCAACCATCGAAGTTGATATTACGGATGGAGCTGCTACATATACTTATAAAGTTAAAAAAGATGCAGGTACTTATGGAGCTAGCGTAAATGTTACGGGTAATTCATTTAACTATCCTGCAACAACAGCTGGACTTTATACTTTTGAAATTACAGATTCTAAGGGGTGTAAAGCTTATGTTACAGCTACAATTAGCCCAATTACAAATCCAACAGTTACTGCTAATCCAACACAAATTACTTGTAATGGACTTACAAATGGTAGTGTTCAGTTAGTTGGTGCAGGAGGTTCAGGAGGATATGAATATAACTTTAATAATTTAGGTTGGTCATCAACTTCATTATATTCTAATTTAAGTCCAAATATTAGTTACCCTTATCAGGTAAGAGACAGTAAAGGATGTACTTCTACTATTGGAAATATTACATTAACTCAACCAACTGCTGTATCGGGAACAATTGCAGCTACAATTATTAAATGTAGTACTGCAGGTACAGTACCGGCTGTAGTTACAGTTACCGGTTCTGGAGGGACTGGTGCGTATACTTATAGTTTCAACGGAACAACGAACTTTACTTCAACAAATACATATTCAACAACAACTGCCGGAACAGTTACGGCATATGTTAGAGATGCTAATAATTGTCAATTTGGACCATTATCAATTTCAATTGGTACTTTGGAACCAATTACAGATATCACTATTGTAGATAGCGGATACGATTGTTCTACAGTTCCGGCTGGAGGACATGTAACTTTAACGGCTGTAAAATCCGGAAGTTTAGCAAATATTATCTATCAGATTATTTCTGGACCTGCAGGATTTAACCCTGCAACAAATACAACTGGAAACTTTACATCATTGGCTCCCGGAGATTATATATTCCAGACAACAGATACTGCTACAAATTGCTTATTCACAAAAGGATATACAATAAAAGCAACGTCAGATATTATTACAGGAGGTTCAATACTTACAAGTATTCAATGTTTTGGTTCTACCGGAACTATCGAATTTACTGTAAATGGTGCTAAAGCAAACGGATATGATTATGTTATTAAAAATGCTGCTAACACAATCATTCAACAAGCTACTGCGGTAAGTGCAGCTACAACAACTGTTACAGTTGCTGCTGCTCAGCCAGTAGGTTCATATACTATTACAGCTACAGACAGATTAACTAAATGTCAGTCTGTTTATACAGTAACTTTAACGCAGCCAGCTGCAAGTGTTGATGTTAGTGCTATTGCAACTACAGTAAATTGTAACAAATTTACTGCTGAAATTACAGCATCTTCAACAGGAGGAACTCCAAATTATACCTATGCAGTAGCAAGACAAGGCGCTGCGGTTCCAACAGTTTATGCTTCAAATAACGTATTAACAGTGGATACAGTTAATGGAACAGTATTAAACTGGGTGGTTTATGTGAAGGATGCTAATGGTTGTACGGATAATTTCCCAATAAAAATTGATGTAGATGCTAAACCGGTTATTTCAGGTGTGGTTGTTGACAATCAATGTCAGACAGGATCAGTTTCTAGTTTTACAATTACAGCTACTGCTACCGGACTAGCACCTTTAACTTATAGTATTGATGGAACTAATTTCCAAGCAAGTAATACTTTTACAGTTAGTGCAGGATCTTATACTGTAACTGTTAAAGATAAAAATGGATGTACAACAGCTGCGGTTACTCCTGTAGTGGTTTATCCTAAAGTTGCTGCTTTAGCAGGAGTTACTAAAGAATTAGATTGTACTCCAACTCCAAATGCAACTATAAAAGTTGATATTACTGGAGGAAAAAGTCCATATACTTATACAGTAGCAAAAGGCTCAGGAGCTCCTGGTTCATCTGTTAGTGTTGCCGGAACATCATTTACAATTTCTGTTCCCCCGGCTAATGCTGATACTTATACATTTGCAATTACAGATGTAAACGGATGTTCTACGACAACGTCTGCTACGGTTGCCCCAATTGCACCTCCTACAGTAACTGCCGTAAAAGTAGATGCTTCATGTAATGGTTCTGCAACAGGAACTGTTCAATTAACAGGAGCTGGTGGTTCAGGTGGATATACATACAGTAAAGACAATATTACTTATGCAGCGACTTCATTATTCGAAAATTTAGCTGCGGGTACATATACTTTCTATGTACAAGACAGCAAAGGATGTACAGGAAGTGTTAATGTTACAATAGCTGAGCCTACTACATTAACAGCAACTGCTACCGCTACTAATTTTACTTGTAGTGTTACCAATACCAAACAATCTGCGACTGTAACCATTACAGCAACAGACGGTACAGCTCCTTATACGTACAGTTTTAACGGAAGTGGATATACTGCTGCGAATACGTTAACAGTAAACGATAACGGTGCAGATCAAATCATTAGCTATTCTGTCAAAGATGCTAAAGGATGTACCACTTCGGTTCAGCAAATTACCATTAAGAAATTGGATCCTCCTGTTATTGTTTCAATATCAGGTAGTGCAATTCTATGCTCACCATCTACAAGTACTACAAGTACTGTAACTGTTACAACAACAAATGGAGTAGGGGCTTTGGCTTATGTTATCACAGCACCGGCTTCTGCAACTTCAAACGTAACAGGTGCTACAACTGGAGTATTTACGGGATTAGTGGCAGACACTTATACTTTTAAAGTAACAGATGCAAACGGATGTTTTGCTATTCAGTCTTACACGGTACTTCCATTAACTCCAATTGCAGTTGCTGAATCTAAATTAAGCGATGTTTTATGTAATGGAGGAAATACGGGTTCTGCAAGATTCACTATTTCAGGATTTAGCGCTACAGGAAATTATGGAGTAGCAGTAACTTCTACTCCAGCGGGATTACCATATACAACTGTAACGACAGGAGATGTGATTACCTTGAACGGATTAGTTGCGGGTACTTACAACCTTGAAGTAACAGATAATACAACAAATTGTAAGGCAAACAAATCAGTAACGATTACAGAGCCAGTAAATCCATTAGGAGGAACGCTTACAATTGTAAATGCTAATTGTAATGTTCCAAATGCACAGGTAACAGTTAATGCTACTGGTGGAACGCCAACATATTCTTATGCATTTGTACACAATAATGTGGCTCCTGTATCGACAGATTATAAATCAAGTAACACAGCTAATCTTGATCCTGCTATCTCAGATTGGGATGTTTGGGTAAAAGATGCAAATGGTTGTGTGATTAAATTAGACGCAGCAATTATTAAAGATGCAGTTCCGGATGTTACGGCTTCGGTTACTAACCAATGTACCTCTACAGGAACTTCATTTATTATCAAAGCTGTGGGAACAGGAGGTATTGCTCCTTTAACCTACTCTATTAGTAGTGGTGTTGCACCATCTCCTGCAGATACTTTTACAGTAACGTCACCTGGTACTTATGTGATTACTGTAAAAGATGCGAATAACTGTACAGATACGGTTACAGTGACAGTAAATTCTGTCTTAACAGCCAGTGCAGTTTTAGTGAAAGATATTACTTGTGCTGCTCCTGTTAATGCAACAATAACAGTTAATGCCGGTGGAGGTTTAGCGCCTTACACTTATTTAGTTTCTACTGATGGTGTAACTTTCGGAACATCTCCTGATTTGACTGGAAACACATTTACAACCAATACTGCCGGAGATTATTATTTCCAGGTAACGGATGCTGGCGGATGTACTAAAATAACCAATAAAGTTGTAGTAACAGCACCACAAACAGTAACAGGAACTGCTGCGAAAGTTGATCCTACCTGTAACGGTTATACAGATGGTTCTGTAACATTGACAGCTACAGCAGGACTTTCTCCATTTACTTACAGTATCGATGGTGGTGCTACTTTTGTAACTACAAATATTTTTGGAGGATTAGCTTCCGGAACATATACTTATGTAGTAAAAGATGCAAAAGGATGTACTTCGGTACCTGCAACAATTACTTTGGTTAATCCAGCTCCAATTGTTGTTAACATCGTACGTAATGCTATTTTATGTAATTTAAATACGCCTGGTAGTTTTGATGTTAATGTAACATCAGGAGGAACAGCTCCGTATGTATATACATTATACGATAATGCATTTACACAAATTGCAACTTATACGGAAACCTCTACAGTAAATCCAACACCTGTTTATAAATTTGCAGGATTGAATTTTGGAGATTATTATATTACTGTAGTGGATGCAAATGGTTGTGAATACAGAAGTGGTAAATTAAGAATTGAAACGCCTCCTTACTTAAAGATGAGTGCTGTTGCAGATTCAAATAATTGTGCTACAGGGGTAAATGTTACGGTAACTACTTCAGGTGGTACGCCGGATTATAAATACTCTATTTTTGGACAGCCTTTAACAGAGAGCCCTGCACAAACGAGCCCTACTTATACTTTTATAGGTTTAAAACATGGAACGACTTACTTTTTACAAGTAAAAGATATTAATGATTGTATTTCTATTTTAGAATTTACAACACCTCCTCCGCCATCAAGTATAAAAATTACAGGAACAACTGTAACAGATGTTACTTGTAATGGAACTTCAACAGGAATATTGACGTTTACCGTAAGGGATTTTGATCCATCAATTACTACAGTAAATTACGAAGTATTAAATGATTTAACTTTATTACCGGTTTCACCGGCAATTGGCGGGCCATTAACAGGACCATTAGGCGGCCCAGTTTCTGGTACTATTTCAACATTAAAGGCCGGAAATTATGTTCTGAGAGTTACTGAGGCAGGAGGAACACTTTGCTCTACGACATTTAGTTTTACAGTATCACAGCCGGTTCAACCGCTTAAAACAACAATTACAAAAAATGTAAATGCTACTTGTAATGTTGGTGCACAAGTTACGTTGACTACTATCGGAGGTACAGGACCTTATGAGTACGCAGCCGGAGCTCCTGGATTTACGCCAACAGCTTTTGGAACTAGTAATGTTTTGGTTTTAGATTATACTACAAGACAAAATTGGGATATTGTTGTACGAGATGCAAAAGGATGTATAGACAGAGTTAATACAACAATAGGCCTGGATCCTAGTCCGGTTATTGCATTATCGGTTGTAAATAAATGTGTGGCTGAAGGAGCTTATGTGGTTAGAGTTTCTCTTACTACAGCAGGAATTTCTCCTTATACTATTAGCGTAAACAATGGAGTATATGCAGCTGTTTCGCTTACTACGGCTGTACCATATGACGTAACAGGTCTTAATTCAGGATTAAATACAATTAGCATTAAAGATGCAAACGGATGTATTGATACTAAATCAATTACGATTGATAAACCACTAGGTGTAACACCGGTGATAACAGCATTGCCAACTTGTGCAAACAATGACGGAGTTATAACATTAACACCAATTGGTGGTGCAGGACCGTTTACTTATAGTATTGCACCTTCTGTTGGAACTGTTGTTGGGAATGTTATTTCGGGAGTTCCTGCCGGAACTTACACCATAACGATTACAGATACAAATACGCTATGTACTGCAACAGCTCCGGTTGAGCTTTCTGCACCAACACTGGTTGATTTTGATGCTGTAGTAACGAATGCTACTTGTAATGGCTCACGTAACGGAACTATTACCGTAAACTTAGCTGCCGGAAGCGATAACCCGGTTTATACTTATTCTATTTTGCCTGTTCCGCCAGGAATGGTACAAACAGATAATATATTCTCAAACCTTCCTGCGGGCACTTATTCAATCACAGTGTTTTCAGGCAGAGGATGTTCGGCATCTAAACCGTTTACAGTAAGTCAGCCACTTATATTAGCTGCCACTGCAGCTGTTACAGACTACGCTTGTAATACAAGTAATGTTGCACAGCCAGCTGTTGTAACTGTAAATGTTACAGCAGGTACAGGAACCGCACCTTACAAATACAATTTTGATGGTTCTGCTAATTATTTTGACGCTAATACCCTAACCGTAATAGATAATGGTGCAGTACAAACGATTCACTATTATGTAAAAGATGCTAACGGATGTTTGTTTGATAATACAGTAACGGTTAATCCGTACAAAAAAATTACAGATTTAACTTTCACTGGTGCTGCAATTACTTGTAACGCTCCTGCAACAAGTATTACAGTTACAGTAGCGGGTGGATATGCAATTTCGAAATATGAAATCGTTTCGCCAGCTGCAAGTGCAGTAGACAACGGTACTGTAAATGTTTTCAATGGTTTATTGCCAGGTACTTATGTTTTCAAAGTAACAGATGCTAATGGATGTTCATTCCAAAAATCATTGACAATAAAACCGGTAACCAATATTACCGTTTCTGGTCAATTAATTAAAGATGTAAGCTGTAACGAAACAGCAGCAACACCTAATGGTTCTGTTGAGTTTACTGTAGGTAACTTTGCAGCAACTTATACCTATTCTATTAACGGAGTTGCGGTTGCAGGAACACATACGAATCCTAAAGTTACACTTACTAATTTAGCGGTAGGTAACTATAAAATAGATGTTATTGACGTGGCTACAGGCTGTGTTGCAACAGCAAATGTGGATGTTAGCGAACCGGCAACACCATTATTATTAACACTAGTTTCTAATGTTAATGCGAATTGTAATTTTGGTGCTAAAGTAAGTGTTGTAGGTTCAGGAGGAACTCCTGGTTACACTTATGCTTATGCTGAAAGCCCAACTGCACCATTAGCTACAGCTTACAAAGCTAGTCCAAATGCTGTTTTAGATCCATCTAAAGTTTGGATTGCATATGTTAAAGATGCAAACGGATGTATTGCTCAATTACCAATAACTATCGCTACAGATCCAAAACCAACAATCGACCCAATTACTGGTGTTTGTTATGATGGTTCTCCTGTAAACGTTACATTGGTAGGTCATGGAGTAGGTCCATTAACATACAGTATTGGTAATGGATTTAAAACAAGCCCTGATTTTGTTCTTAATGCACCAGGTACATATACTTTCTACGTAAGAGATGCTAACAATTGTGATGCAGCTACTCCGTATGTTTATGAACTTGATCAGCAATTATTATTAGATGCGACACTTCAGGATTTAACTTGTGCCGCTCCTAACTTAGCTACAGTTACATTAACAGCTACTCAGGGATCTAAAACATATACTAATTATGAAGTTTCATTTAATGGAGGTGGTTTTACACCAACAACATCTCCATACACAACAAACGTTCCAGGAACATATGTTTTCCAGGTTACAGATAGTAAAAACTGTCAGACAGTTTCAAAACCTGTAGTGGTAAACCCTATTGTGATGCCTACTATTTCTACTTCTGAATTCAACGTAGATTGTGAAGGTGGTAACAACGGAAGTATTACAATTACTGCCGGTAGCGGACTTGCTCCTTACGAATATAGTATCGATGGTACAACATACCAGGCATCAAATATTTTTGCGGGATTAACACAGGGTAATTATACAGTATATGTAAGAGACGCTAAAAAATGTGTTGTTAATAAGACTGTTTCTATTACAGAACCAACTCTTTTAGTTGCTACTGCTGCAGTTACTCCATTTGGATGTAGTGTAACTAATGCGCCACAAGATGCTGTAGTAACTTTAATAGCTCAGAATGGTACACCAGGCTATAAATATAGTTTTGACAATGGATTTAGTTTTGGTGATTCACCAACATTAACCGTAAGTACCATAGTTGCACCTAAAACAGTTTACTATGTAGTAATCGATGCTAACGGATGTAGAGTTTCAGGAAATACTATTGTAAATCCTTATACACCGCCGACAGATATGGATATTACAGCAACACCAATTTATTGTAATACTGCTGGAGGAGTTTCTACTGCTACAGTAAATACAGTAACAGGTGGTGTAGGTCCTTATAAATACGAAATAGTTTCACCTGCAACCGCGGTTACAAACAATACGACCGGTATTTTCCCTGGATTGTTGCCGGATAATTATCAAATTAAAGTTACGGATGTTAATGGTTGTAGTACAACTAAAGCCATCGTGATTAAGGAATCTGATAAAATCAAAGCTGCGACTCAATTATTAACGGATGTATTTTGTAACGGAGGAAACACAGGTACTGCATCATTTGTAATAAGTAATTATATTACTCCTGCTAATTATAGCTATGCATTGTCACCAGTTGTTGGAACAACTACTAAAACCGGAGATGTTATATCATATACAGGTTTAACTGCAGGTACCTATACTTTTACGGTGGTAGACAATACTTCCGGATGTCAGAATCAAGTAGTAAACTTTGTTATTAATGAACCAACTGTTTTAGATTTTACATCTACAGCAACAAATACAAATTGTAACGATAAAACGGCTGAAATAACAATCACAGCTGTTGGAGGTACTCCTGCATATCGTTATGCTGCAGTTGTTTCGAGATCAGCAGTTCCAACTGCTTTCGGAACAAACAATGTTATTACTGTTGATACAAACAACGGTGCAAACATGAATTGGGATATTTATGTACAAGATCTTAACGGATGTCCATTAATGAAATCTCAAGCTATTATTGAAGATGCATTACCATCAACTCCATCAGTGGCACCATTCAGTCAATGTCCGGATCCATTAAACGGAACGTATACATTTACTATTACAGGAGTTACAGGTGTAGCACCAATCGAATATAGTATTGGTAATGGTTTCCAGTCTAGTCCAACATTTACAGTTAATACATCTGGTTCTTATGATGTAACAGTAAAAGATGGAAATAATTGTGAAGTAACAACAACAGCAGTAGTTAAAATTTTACCTGCTTTAGTTTTAGATGTTGTTGTAACAACTTTACCAGACTGTAATAGCAACAATGGCGTTATTACAGCCACAGCTAGCGGAGGTGCAACTCCTGCAAACTATAGCTATAGTTTAAATGGTAACTTTGGTCAGCCAACAGGAATATTTAATACAAATATTGGTCCTGGACACCATTCAATTACAGTAACTGATCTAACAACAAATTGTGAGAGAACTGTTGAATTTGATATTTTGCCTGCAACTCCAATTGCCGGATTTACTCTGGCTCATACAGATGTTACTTGTAACACATTTACTGACGGAACGATCACTGCAACTATTGATGAAACAGGTACAAACAACAACCCAATTTACTATTACAGTATTACAGCTGGGCCGGTTCTTAGACCTAATCAGACTTCAAATGTATTTACAGGATTGCCAAAAGGTCAATATACTGTAACAGTTACATCAGGAAGAGGTTGTAAAGATTTAGAAGATGTTGAAATTCTTCAACCAGCTCCAATTGTTGTTGCAGATCCTGTATTTACTCAATTTGGTTGTACAGCAGGAACAAATACAAATGTTAATGCTACTATTACAGTAAATACTGTAACAGGAGGTTCAGGTAAGTATGTTCTATATCAATTTATGAAAAACGGAGTTGAAGTTCAAAATAGTGCTTCAAATACTTATACCATATTTGATCTTACAGGAGGAATTTATACTGTAAATGTTTTCGATGATAACAGATGTACAGGTTCATCAACATCAATTATCGATATTAAACCTTATATTAGTTTAGACGATATAACAGTAACAGTCAATAAAGATATTACTTGTGTAAACAATCAGGATATTACTATAACAGTTGCTACAACTGGAGGTACACCGGCACAATTACTATACAGCATTGCTGGAATAGGCGGAAGTACATTTACAGCTAATAATACAACAGGCGTATTTACAGGATTGCCAATAGGTAATTATTTAATTACAGTTGTAAACCCTGCAACAGGATGTACAATTCAGGAAGCTCATTATGTATTTGATCCAAATACATTCGAAATTAAAGCAACCCCTGTTAAAGCTCAAATTTGTTTTGGAACTGCAGATGGAGGTGTTGATTTAACTTTTGTAGATAATCAATTAATTCCAACAAATGACGCTGGAGCTTTCAATTATACAATCACTGGAGGTCCTGCTCCTATTACAGGCACAAGTCCTAATGCTGGTCCTTGGTCAGTAACAGGTTTAGTTGCGGGTCAATATACAGTAGTGGCTAAGTTGGTTAATAATCCTGAATGTACTGTTCAGACTGTGTTTAACATATCACAACCTGCTGCTGCTTTAACAGTGACAACAACAAAATCTGAAATCACTTGTGTGGCAGGTAATAATGATGGAGAAATTTCAGCTACTGCAACTGGTGGTTGGGATAATAATTACCAATACGAACTGGTATTAAACGGAGCGGTTATTGCGCAAAATACAGATGGTAATTTCGCCGGATTATCTGCGGGTAACTATACAATAAATGTTAAAGATGGTAAAGGATGTCCGGCATCAACAACAGAAACATTGAAAATACCGGATCCAATTGTGGTTACAGCTTCGGCAAATGCTTCAGTGTTACCATGTTTTGGAGACAGATCAGGAGTAATTACAGTAAACCCTCCAACAGGTGGTCAGGGAAGTAACTATATGTATACATTAAATATTCTATCAGAAACACCGGTTATTGTATCTGGTCCACAAAGTGATCCTGTTTTCACAGGCTTACCTGCGGGAACTTACAGTATAACAGTTACTGACGGATTTACATGTTCTGCAACATCTGCAAATGTTGTGATTACAGAGCCAACAGAGGTAATACCAAGTTTAGTTCTTACATCAACTCAAACTTGTAATACACTATCAACTCTTACATTAAGTGCAACAGGAGGTTCAGGTCCATATACATACAGTGCTGATCAAACTTTTGCAACAACAATTGGTTCATTTGCAACTTCTGTTACCTTCCCGGTACCAGTTGGTAAATACCAATACTATGTAAAAGATGCTAAAGGTTGTGTAGCGAAAATTTCGAACGAAGTTAAAATCGATGCATTAGAGCCATTAGAAATAGAATTAGATGTTACCAATGCAGTAGTAAAATGTATGGGAGAAGCTACAGGAGTTATTGTGGCTACAGGAAAAGGTGGTTTAGGAAACTATATTTACACCTTAGAAAATACTGCAGGCGGTGTTGTTCGAGCAGCACAACCTAATGGCAGATTCGAAGATCTTCCAATAGGAACGTATGTTGTAAAAGTAGCTAGTGGCGATTGTCCTGCGGCATCAGGCCCTATCGAAATTAAACAGCCTGCAACAGCTATTCAGGCTACATTTACACCAACCAATGTTTCTTGTTTTGGAGAAAACAATGGTCAGATTGTAGTTACAGCAACAGGCGGTACAGGAATTATTAAATATGCAATATCACCAGACTTAGATCAGTTTGATGTTAAAAACACTTTTGATAAACTTGCGCCAGGTAAATACACTATAATTGCTCAGGACGAAAATGGTTGTTACGTTATCGATGAGGTAGAAATTACACAACCAAAACCTCTAATCGTAACTGAACTTCCAAACTCTATGATTCCGGAAGTTTGTAAAGGTGACAAAGATGGAGCATTTAGTATCGAAATTAAAGGCGGTACTGCACCATATAGTGTAAGTCTTGATGATAAAAAAGGAACTTATACAGTAGGTACAGCGACTCAAACCATATTCGATTTTACTAATCTTTCAGGAGGAGTTCATACAGTTTATGTTGTGGATGCACAAGGATGTACTTTCGAGTTTATAGAAAATATGCCTTTACCGGTAACCCTGGATCCAACTGTAGAGGTTAACTATGACTGTGTAAACAATTCACAATCTAATATGGTAACGGTTACTGTTGATGCAAGCAATACAGATCTAACTCAAATCGATTATTCACTTGATGGAACCGGAACATATCAGCCAGCTAACATTTTTACAAATGTAGCACCGGGTACACACACTGTAAGGGTAAGACATACTAACGGTTGTGAAGTTTCAACAAAAAGTTTTGTGATCAAACCATACGATCCGTTAACACTTGCATTGTCATCAGGACAACAAGAAATGAATGTAATTTCTGTAACTGCTGCTGGTGGAGCACCTGCTTACGAGTATAGTTTCAACGGAGAGCCATTTACATCTTCAAACAAATACAAAATCTACAAATCTGGAGATTACGTAGTAGTAGTAAGAGATAAAAACGGATGTACAGCTACGATCACCGTACCGGCAGTTTACATAGATGTTTGTCTTGATAATTACTTTACTCCTAACGGAGACGGTGTTTACGATACATGGGGTCCTGGTTGTACTAATATTTATAACAACCTTGAGTTCTCAATCTTCGACAGATACGGTCGCGTAATTGCCAAATACCACTACGGTCAAAAATGGGATGGTAGATATAATGGCGCAGAATTACCTTCAGGAGATTACTGGTATGTTCTTAAATTGAATGATGCGAAAGATGACAGAGAGTTTGTAGGACATTTCACTTTATACAGATAACAAAATAAGAGCCCCGAATGATGTTATCTAAAAAAATTATTACAATGAAAAAGTTAATTTTATCTTTAGTACTCATGGCTGTAACAACAAGTTACAGCCAAGAGTTAAACCTACCGGTTTTCACGCAATATTTAGCGGACAATCCTTTTGTTATCTCACCAGCTTTTGCCGGTATTGGAGATAATCTTAGAATTAGAGCCAACGGACTTACACAATGGGTTGGAATTAAAGATGCACCCGATAACCAATCACTTTATGCTGATTTTAGAGTTTTAGACCGATCCGGAGTGGGTATTAATGTCTATAATGACAAAAATGGTTATACACGTCAAACCGGAGCCAAAGTTTCGTTTGCACACCACATCATTTTAGATTATTATTCAAAACAATATTTATCCTTTGGACTTTCGTATAACTTTAATAGTTTCCGTATCGATATAGACCAGTTTAACAATACGATCGAACATCCTATTTTAGACCCGGCCGTTACAGACAACCGTTATACAGCAAACAGCAACTTCGATATCAGTGCGTTGTACCGTAACAAAGGTTTTTATATAAGTTTTAATGCAAACAACGTATTAAAGAAAAATACCGATAAATACAGAGGAGTAGAACCTTCATTGCTGTCAAACTATCAGATATATTCAGGATTTGTTTTTAAAGACGGAGAAAATAGCCGTATCGAGTACGAACCATCTCTTTACTATCAGTATTTTGCAAGTGATAAACGTTCAACAACCGATTTCAACTTTAAATACAGACGTTACAACCGATATGAAGATTACTATTGGATAGGAGTTTCATACCGTTTCTTAAACGATCAGTTTCCAAAACCATTATCAGTTGGACCAATGGTTGGTTTCATGAAATCTAAATTCTATTTCGGATATTCGTATCAGGTAATGTTTAACCAGCTTGGAAATTACAATACAGGTACACACTCGATAACTATTGGTTTCGATTTCTTACAATCGATCAGTAATTGTCCTTGTACACAAAGTCCGGTTCACGATTAATCACGGTAAGTTCGGTATATTTTAAAGCTAAATAAGCGATTATTATAAACGAGTCGCAACATTAGGTGTTTTTACCGCAATAATTTGAAATAAAGACACAATAAGATTAAATTTGGCTAATATCGTTTTGTTTCGGCAAAATAACATTAGCCAAATTTTTTTTATGAAAGAAAAATTTTCACTTTACGCGAAACATACTGTTCTGTGCCTCGCTTTTTTATTTTTGCCGTATGCTTTCACATCGACAAATAATGCTTTCTCTTTGCCTCATTTGTACACCAATGCACATGATCGGATCTACTTTTTTATCTATTTTACACTTCTGTGTTTTTTCTATTTTAACTATTATTACCTAATACCAAAGTTTTATTTTAAAGATAAAAAGCTTTTGTATTACATCATCATTATTGGTTTTCTGCTTTTTTTTCTTTGGATATCGACTGTTTTAGATCATCCCAATAATAATTTTTTAGACTTTAGAAATCACGATCATCCCTTTTTAGATCATCCCAAACATTGGCCTGAAGGTTTTAGGCCTCCGCCAAGGAAAGAAAAAATGCCTTTTGAATTTAATGGAGGTCCGCCAACTCAATATGGGCATACAGCTCTGGTTTATTTAGTTGGAGTTATTTCGAGTTTACTCTTTGCTATTTCAGGCAGGTTACAAAGTGTAGAAAAAGAAAAAGTAAAATCAGAATTAGCTTTTCTAAAAGCACAGATTAATCCTCATTTTTTATTCAATACACTAAATAGTATTTATGCTCTTGCCTTAAAAAAAGACGATAAAACGCCAGATGCAGTCGTTCAGCTTTCTGAATTGATGCGATACATAATGACTAATTCTAATGATGATGTTATCGATTTAAATAAAGAAATCAATTATATCAATAACTTTATTTCGCTTCAAAAAACACGTTTAGGTAATACTGTAAAAGTCGATTATAAAGTAAGCGGAAATACTTTCGGAAAAGTAATTACACCTCTTATTTTAATTTCTTTTATTGAAAATGCTTTTAAATATGGAGTAAATCCGGATCAAACCTCTGAAATTTGTGTTTATATCGATATTGATCAGGAAGTGCTAACTTTATTTGTTTCTAATAAAAAAACATTTTCAGTTCAGTCTGATAGTGGCATAGGACTGCAAAATACAATCGAGAGATTATCGTTAGTATACCCAAACAAACATCAGCTTAAAATTGAAGATTCAGAAGAAAAGTACATTGTTAACTTAGCCATTAAAATAGCATGATGAAAGCAATTGCATTAGATGATGAGCCATTAGCATTAGAGATTCTCCAGAGTTTGTGCGATACAATTGAATACGTCGAGCTCAAAAAAACTTTCACCAAATCAGAAGAAGCTTTAAAATATTTAAAGAAATATCCGGTCGATTTACTGTTTTTAGACATCAATATGCCGTCTATTTCCGGCTTGGATTTCTATAAAAAACTGCCGCATAAAACAATGGTTATTTTTACAACGGCTTATTCTGAATTTGCCGTCGAAGGTTTTACCCTAAGTGCAACAGATTATCTTCTAAAACCGATTTCACTGGATCGTTTTCAGCAAGCAGTTAAAAAAGCACATTCGCAATGGAAATTACAAAATCAAAACATTGAGCAACAACATCTTTTCATTCGCGCCGATTATAGTTTGATTAAGATTTTGTTTTCGGATATTTTATATATTGAAGGATTAGACGATTATCTGAAAATTCATATCCAAAATCAAAAAACTCTCGTGGCCAGAATGACACTTAAATCAATACTGCAAAAATTGCCCGAAACCGAATTCGTTCGGGTTCATCGCTCTTTTATAATCCCAATCTCCAAGATAGAGAGAATTAGAAACAAAATTATTCATATCGAACAAGCCGAAATACCAATTAGTGTTAGTTATGAAGAAGCCTTTTTTGCTCTTTTAGATCAAAAATAATATTTTAGTATTTTTACTACAAATAATATTTTTATCTTCGTTCACCTCATTATTTTTATCGTTTACCTCAAACTTTTTTCATCGCTATAATATCGAATAATTTTACTGGAAAATGACTGTTAATCTTTTAATTGAAATAACATTTAAATTCTAAAGTAATGAAAAGAAAAGAGTTTTTAAGAGGTTTGGGTTTAATGGGAATTACTTCTTTGGCAATTCCAATTATTAATTCCTGTAGTAAAGATGGTGATTCCTCAGATACTGCAACCGTTACAGATTCGGGTTCTGGTTCTTCCGGAGGTTGTAGCGTTACGCCATCAGAAACAGCTGGTCCGTTTCCGACTATTACACCATCTTCTTTGGTAAAATCAAACATTGTTATGGACAGAACCGGTGTTGCTTTTACCATTAAAATTACAATCAAAAACACTAATTCAAGTTGTACCGCTCTAAAAGGCGCTATTGTCGACATTTGGCACTGCGATAAAGATGGTTATTACTCTGAATACGGAGGAACTTCAATGCAATCTGTAAACTACACTTCTGTACATTTTTTACGCGGAAGACAAACTACAGATGATAATGGTTTAGTGACATTTACCTCTATATTTCCGGGATGGTATTCCGGAAGAGCAACGCACATTCATGTTCATATTTACAATGCAGGCGGAACCTCATTGCTGGTAACCCAAATTGCTTTTCCGGAAGGCTCAAATAGTGCTGTTGCCTTAGTAAATGCGTCGACGGCAAACGGTTACACAAAAGGTTTGTCCGGATATACTTATAATGCTTCTGATAATGTGTTTTCAGATTCAGTTGCAAATGAGCTGGCATCTGTTTCAGGAAGCATCAGCGAAGGTTATGTTTTAACACATACTATAAATGTGGCAGGTTAGATTTTAAAAACAAAAGACCATGATAGCTCAAATTCCAGCTCAGATTTACAAATCACATTTAAGAGGGTTTTTCAATTCAAAAACACACAATTGTTTTGCCACTTTTAATTTTGAAAATTATCAGGATTTGTCCAGAAATGCATTCGGATCTCTACAGGTTTTAAATGAAGTAATACTTGCTCCACAGCAAAGCATAACCCGATTTATAAATTCCAAAACCAATGTAATCATTCTGCCTTTATTTGGAGGTATCGATTATAAAGACAATATTGGTAATGAAGCGTTTTTGCGTGTAGAACAAATTCGGGTTTTGGCCGCAGACGACGATTTGTCAATAGAAGTTTTTAATCCATACGAAAATGAAAATGTAAGTTATCTCGAAATCAATTTCCAAATAGGGAAACAGTATTTTAAAAACTATTTCGAACAGTATATTATTGACTTTAGTAGTAAAAATAAACTCAGCCCATTATTCGAAATTGAGCAGGCAATTGCATTTATCGGAATTTACGAAGGAAGAAAAGAAGATGTTTATGCTTTGAAGAACCAAAATAACGGCGTTTTTGTTTTCGTAGTTCATGGCGCTTTCGAAGTCGAAAACAGGCTTTTAGAAGCTAAAGATGGTTTAAGTTTAAAAACAACAACAACTATCGAATGGGAAGCCTTGTCTGAAAATGCTGTTTTACTGGTTATCGAAGTTCCGTTAGAATCTAATATTTAAAACATGGAAATCTCAAAAATTAAATTAGCCTATCGTATAATTATTGATCATTCTTCAACTTTTTTATGGGACAAATATGTTTTTGAAGACACTTTCAAAGAATATCAAATGCAGAGCCAGCAATTTAATTCAGGTCAAAATCCAAAAAACACATTTAGAGAACTTCTCGCTGAAAATGAAAAAGCACAACAGCTGCATTTTTTAACCGGAATTGTCGCAAGCAGTTATGTAGATCAGTTAAAAGGCAATTTTCACAGAGTGTCAGATGTTTTGGGTAATAATTATTTTCCGTTTCTCAATTACCAGCTGGATATTTTAAATACAGATATAACAGATAGTGCAAAACACAAAATAGGAATTACGTTTTATTCTCCATTACTAACATATTTTGGGATTGTCGAAGGAAATTATTTGATTTCAAAAAATACCGAATCGGTAAATGAATACGAAACGCTAATGTTTCCTGTTCAGAAAAACTTGTCTATTTGTTACATCCAAAAAGAATAGTAAGTTGTATCTCCAAAAACAAAAAATTATCTATTTCATTTTTACCTTTTCTGTCTTTCTGTTGGCAGAAAAGGTTTTTTTATAATGAAGATACTGTTAAATTTAGATCTAAAATTGTGTTTAATATTTAATAAACCAATTTATTTGTGAAATTATAACGTTTTCGTTGTTTTAATTATCGATTTTTTAGTTTATTCAAATTTATAACAGCCTTAAAAGTTCTATATTTGTTTTTCGATCCGAAAAATTAAAAAAATATCAAGATGAAGACTTTAAAAGATTTCGATTTTAAAAATAAAAAAGCAATTATCCGTGTGGACTTCAATGTACCATTGGATGAGAATTTCAATGTAACAGATGCAACCCGTATCGAAGCTGCAAAACCAACAATTGATGCTATTTTAGCACAAGGCGGAAGCGTAATTTTAATGTCGCATTTAGGAAGACCAAAAGGAGTAGAAGAAAAATATTCATTAAAACATATTTTAAAAACAGCATCTGAAATTTTAGGAGTTCAGGTAAAATTTGCTGAAAATTGTGTTGGAGAAGTAGCTCAGACAGCGGCTAAAAATCTACAACCAGGAGAAGTCTTGTTACTTGAAAATTTACGTTTTCATGCTGAAGAAGAAGCCGGTGATGTAGCCTTTGCAAAAGAATTAGCATCATTAGGAGACATCTATGTAAACGATGCATTTGGTACAGCCCACAGAGCACACGCTTCGACAACTATTATTGCACAGTTCTTTCCAACAGAAAAATGTTTTGGAACATTGTTGGCTAAAGAAATTGAAAGTTTAAACAAAGTACTTAAAAATAGCGAAAAACCGGTAACAGCAGTTTTGGGAGGATCTAAAGTATCATCTAAAATTACAGTTATCGAAAACATCTTAGACAAAGTAGATCACATGATCATTGGTGGTGGAATGACTTTTACGTTCATTAAAGCACAAGGTGGTAAAATTGGAGAATCTATTTGCGAAGATGACAAACTGGAATTAGCACTGGAAATCTTGAGATTAGCTAAAGAAAAAGGAGTTCAGGTACATATTCCGGTTGATGTAATTGCTGCAGATGATTTCTCAAATACAGCAAACACAAAAGTAGTTGATGTAAGAGAAATTCCAGACGGATGGCAAGGTCTTGATGCAGGTCCTAAATCTTTAGAGAACTTTAAAAAAGTAATTTTAGAGTCAAAAACTATTTTATGGAACGGTCCATTAGGTGTTTTTGAAATGGAGACATTCTCAAAAGGAACAATCGCTTTAGGTGATTATATAGCCGAAGCTACCAAAAACGGAGCATTTTCTTTAGTAGGAGGAGGAGACTCAGTTGCTGCCGTAAAACAATTCGGATTAGAAGATAAAATGAGCTATGTTTCTACTGGTGGCGGAGCAATGCTTGAAATGTTAGAAGGAAAAGTTTTGCCTGGAATCGCTGCGATTTTAGACTAAAATATCACAATTAACATTTTTTTGCATATTTTTTATTGGCAATCTGTTTAAGTTTGCAAAAATAAGGTTTCTGTAATTATTTGAATTATAGAATTTTAAAAAAATGTTATATGATTGTAAAAAAAATATCAATAGTAGTTTCGGTTCTTTTTTCTATATCGATGTTTGCGCAGGAAACTGCAAAAACCGAAGCTGAGATAAAGCCAATTGTAAAGATATCGTATTTAGATTCTGTTAAAAACTCTTTTAAGAAAGATGTAGCTGCCACTCGGGTAGACAGCCTTTGGATGAACGAATTAACAAGCTTGGATATCTACGATGACCTGACAAAAGACATTCAGACCATCAACACAGATGTTACAGTTGATGAAGAGTTGCCAACAGATTTGCTAAAACAGCGTCTTCAGGCAATGAATGAGAAATCACCTTTTAATATTGAATACAATCAGGGTTTAGAAAACATAATAAAGTCATTTCTTAAGAATCGTAAAAAATCGTTCTCAAGATTAATGGCACTTTCAGAATATTATTTCCCAATTTTTGAGGACGCTTTTGCCAAACAAAACGTTCCATTAGAAGTTAAATATTTAGCCGTTGTAGAATCTGCTTTAAATCCTAAAGCAGTTTCTAAAATGGGCGCCACCGGACTCTGGCAGTTCATGTACGGAACCGGAAAACAATACGCACTAAAAATAGATTCGTATATTGATGAGCGTAGCGATCCTCTTAAAGCTACAGCTGCATGCTCAGAATATATGACTAAAATGTTCAATATTTTCGGTGACTGGGAGCTGGTTTTAGCTTCATACAATTCAGGACCGGGAAATGTTACCAAAGCAATTCGACGTTCTAACGGAAAAACAGGGTATTGGGATATTCGCAATCATCTTCCAAAAGAAACTCAGGGCTACGTTCCGGCTTTTTACGCTACAATGTATCTTTTTGAATACCATAAAGAACACGGAATTAATCCGGAAAGAGCCGTTGTTAAAAACTTCGAAACAGATACCGTTAACGTTAAAAAAGAAATGACATTCAAGCAGCTTGCAGATTTGCTCGACATGCCGCAATCTCAAATACAGCTTTTAAATCCTTCTTATAAATTAAATGTAGTTCCTTTTTATCAAGGAGAACCGCATTTCCTGCGTTTGCCAAAAGATAAAATTGCCACTTTTGTTTCAAACGAAGACAAAATTTATGACTACGTAGCCTATCAGTCAAAAAACAAAACAATACCGAATCAGCTGGCTTTAAAAATTACGCCTAAAACAAAAGCCAGATTCGAGAAAAATACTGATACAGATATTAAGTGGTATAAAGTTCAAAAAGGAGATAATCTGGGAGCAATCGCAGCAAAGTATAATGTAAATGTTATCGATTTGAAAAAATGGAATAACCTTAAAACAAATGCTGTTGCACTTGGTAAAAGCCTAAAAATTAAATTAGATTCAGATCCGATTGCTAAAGCTACAAAAGACATAAAATCAACAATTGCCGTAGAGAAGAAAACAGAAGAAGCGATTGCTGCTAATGACGATAAAGATAAAAACAATACACCATCTCACGAATATGTTGTAGCGGCCGGAGATAATTTAGGAAGCATTGCAAAAAAATTCGGTACGACTATTGCAGAGTTAAAAGAGCTTAATAGTTTAACTTCAAACAATATTGGTTTAGGAAAAACTTTAATAGTTTCTAAAGCAGTTCCTGAAATTGTTGATGAAAATGCTGTAACAACAGCTATAGCTTCAAATTCTTCGATCGATTCATTCAAGAAAAAAGCTACTTCAGCAAAAGATATCGGAGAAGATTATTACGTTAAAAAAGGAGATTCGTTGTATAGTATTTCTAAAAAATATCCGGGAGTAACAATTTCAGATATTAAAAAATGGAATAATATTAAAGACGGAGATATTAAACCCGGAATGAAACTTAAAATAAACGGATAATAAAAAATCTTACCTAAATTTGGGTTTTATTTCATAACTTAAGAAAATGAATAAAACCCATTTTTTATTATTGCTACTTCCGTTTTTGCTGCTTTCGTGTTTAAAAAACGAAAAACAAGCTCAACCCGTATCCGGAAAAACAAACTCCATTTCGATTATTATAGACGATCAGTTATGGTATGGAGAAGTGGGGGATAGTATTCGAAATAAATTTGCTTCACCTGTATTAGGCCTTACTCAGGAAGAACCTTTATTTACCATTAACCAATACCCGGCACGCTTACTTGAAGGCTTTGTTACAGATAGCCGAAGTATTATTGTAGTAAAAAAAGCAGCCACAGATAAATTCGAAATTATCCACAGCAAATCGTTACCACACAATACATTTCGTATCTACGGAAAATCAGTTGATGATATTATTTGCAGCATCGAACTGAACTCTTCGCAAATTATCAAAATCATTCGGGATGCCGAGATTAAAAAAGTTCAGGAAGATAACAGTAAATCCTTGTTGAATCCCGCTGTTATAAAAAACAAATTCCATATCGATCTGCAAATCCCAACAGGTTACGAATACATGTTGCACAAAAAGAATTTTATCTGGCTTAAAAAAGATATTATAAGCGGTAATACAAGTTTGTTAATCTATCAAATTCCAATACACAGCTTTAATAAAAGTGCTACGGTTGTAGGTAATATTATCAAAATGCGTGATTCTGTGGGAAGCTACATAAAAGGTCGTGAACCCAATACCCGAATGATCACAGGCGAAGCTTATGCACCCTATTTTTCTACGATTACATTAGACGGAAAAAAAGCATACGAAACCAAAGGAACCTGGGAGCTAAAGAATGATTTTATGTCAGGACCATTTATCAATTACGCAAGAGTAGATGAAATGTACAATAGGATTTTGGTTATAGAAGGATTTTGTTATTCACCCTCAAATGAAGAGCGGGATTTAATGTTCGATCTGGAAGCGATTATAAAATCGGTTAAGATTGATAAGAGATAAGAACTGTTTTTTTTAATTTTCGCAAAGCTTTGTAACATAGTGATTTATGTGTTAATCTAAAACAAATACACTTCTATATTTCTTACTTTTGTTTTGTAACAAAAAATAAAACAAATAGTTATGAAAAAAATAACCACAACATTAGTAATAGTCGCGCTATGTTTTATCTCTTGTAAAAAAGAAGTAAAGAATGATGCCGTTACGACAAAAGAGTCCTATAGTACTCAGTCGAAAGAACAAGTTGCAGAGGAACCGTTAGATTCTGTGGCACAAATGAAAGCCTGGCAAGCGTATGCAACGCCGGGAGCTCCGCATAAATTAATGGCAGATGAAATTGGAACATGGAACTGTGATATGACTTTTTGGTCTGAACCAAACGGAAAACCTGAAAAAGCCTCCTCAGTTGCAGATATTAAAATGATTCTTGGCGGACGTTATCAGGAAGCCAATTATCAGGGAAAAATGATGGGGCAGGCTTTTGTTGGACGAAGCACTCTTGCTTATGATAACGCAAGCAAAGAATACATCACTACTTTTATCGACAATATGGGCACTGGAATGATGGTAGCTTATGGCAAATATGATGATAAGTCAAAAAGTATTGAACTAAAAGGAGACATAGTAAACCCAATGAACGGAATCAAAAAACCGTATCGTGAACTTTATACCATCATTGACGCTAAAACCCGTAAAATGGAAATGTTCGACGTTAAAAATGGTAAAGAATATAAAAGCATGGAAATTTTAATGAAGAAAAAATAATCAACAACATACACAAAAATGTAAAATCCCGATTGTCAAATTGCAATCGGGATTTTCATTTGATAATATTTCGTGTAATTTTGTCTTTTGCACAACTAAAAAACAATCCAAAACCAGAAACAAAAGGCAAATGGAATTAAAATGGAAAATAAAGCCGTTTGAGGCACTAACAGTTCATGAGTTATATGATTTGCTCAAACTAAGAAGCGAGATCTTTGTAGTAGAGCAAAACTGCGTTTATTTAGACCTTGACGGAAAAGATAAGAAAGCATTACACCTAATTGGTGAATATGACGGTAAAACCGTTGCTTATGTACGTTTGTTTGATGCCGGAATTAGTTTTGATAACGCTTCGATTGGAAGAGTGGTAGTCGATGCCCATTATCGGGATCGAAAATGGGGACATGATTTAATGCGTGAAGCTATTGCCGCTATAAAATCAAACTTCAACAAAGATAAAATTACCATTGGTGCACAATTATACTTAAAGAAATTCTACGAAAGCCACGGATTTGTGCAAACCAGCGAAATGTATCTTGAAGACGATATTCCGCATATTGAGATGATTCGCGTATAAGCGAAAATGTTTAAAGTAACAATATTGCAATAGTAAATTTTGTATGTAATATTGTTTTATAATACTCTTTAAAATAAACGTTTAGTAACTTGTTTTGTAGCAAATCGAAATAAATGGTTTCAATGCTTTTTTGTTGTGCCGATAAATTGTAAATAATAAACAGAAATAGGCACTACAAAGTTTCATTTTGTTTACATTTTTAAAATCGTTCTATACTCAGTCTGATTGTTTAAAACATTTACCGCTTTCTTGATCTCAGAATTGTTTTTAATATAATACTGATATAAACCTTCCTGATACTGATATCTTTTAATCAGTTCCTCCTGAATCAGGTTTCTGATTTCTTTCTGGTTTTTATCTAGCAAAATGGTTTCGCTTTTTTCAAGAGCGGCAAGTAATTGTTGATATTCCGGAGCAATTGTTTCGTCTATTTTTTCGTTTTTGGCTGCAGCCAAAGTATTTTTCAGAGCGACTTCAGTTTCAGTATCAAAACTAATTTTATTGGTTTTTAAGTACTGCTTGAAACTTGTATAATCAGCATCTGTTATGGTTGGAATTTTATCTCCCAGATTTGGATTCTTGTAATAATAAGTTGTAGCATAATCAAAGATTCCGTCATTTTTTAATAATGCAGTTGTAATCGGACTCATTTTTGCTTCGTCTAATTCGATATCCGGCAAAACACCTCCGCCATCATAAACAGTTCTTCCTTTTCGGGTTTTAAATGCATTAAAGTTTTTGGCATCAGTTTTTTGGGCAACTCCATTTTTATCTTTATGCGCATAATCCAATGCCTGAATACAGCGCCCGGAAGGAGTGTAATATCTTGAAATAGTTACTTTAAGCTGAGTTCCGTATGTTAGGTCAACAGAACGCTGAACCAGGCCTTTACCAAAACTACGGCTTCCTAAAATCACGGCACGGTCTAAATCCTGCAAAGCCCCAGATACAATCTCAGATGCAGATGCACTTCTTCCATTTACCAAAATTGCCAGCGGAATCTCAGTATCTATAGGTTCTTTCGTTGTTTTGTAAGTATTATTATGTTTTTCAATTCTTGATTTTGTTGTTACAATCACTTCATTTTTTGGAACAAATAAGTTACAAATATCAATGGCTTCATTTAATAAACCACCCGGATTTCCTCTCAAATCAAGTACAATTTGTTTCGCACCATCTGCCTTAAGCTTTTCAAGCGCGTCCTTTACCTCATTTGCTGCTTTTCGGCTAAAATGTGCCAAAACGATATAACCGGTTTTGTCATCAATTTTTCCATAAAACGGAACCGATTTAATATCAACTTCATCCAAAACCAGCTCAGTTGTAAAAGTTTTTCCCTGACGAAGGTATTTAATGGTGATTTTAGTGTTTTTTGTTCCCTTTAGTAATTGCGAAGTATCATCCTTAAAATCGGCAATCATTACATCACCAATCTGAATAATTTCGTCGCCTGCTTTAAGTCCGGCTTTATCAGCAGGATAATTTTTATAAGGTTCACGCACAATTAAGCGATCTTTTTTTCTTGAAATCAAAGCGCCAATTCCGGTATATTCTCCAGTATTATTAATCTTGAAGTTTACCACATCCTGCTCGTTAAAATAAACCGTATAAGGATCTAAACTCCCCAACATGCTTTTAATAGCCTTGTCCATCAAATCACCGGGATTTGTTTCGTCAACATAGTTTGTATTTACGGCTTTAAACAAAGTGGTGAAAATTTCAATTTGCTTGGCAATTTCAAAAAAATCGTCTTTGAAACTGGTTCCGATAAATAAAAATCCTGCGGCTACGGCTGGTATGACGAACTTCTTTTTTAAATAAGGATACATGATTATGTTTTTTTTCTTTTAAATCGTTTTCTGATAAAATATACAAGGATGCAAAATACTATAATAAATGGCCAAACACTAAGGATTGAAATTAAAAATTCTGAGAGACTAAAAAAGCCTGATTTGATTGCAGTCCATATTTTTGATCCGTAGGAGGTTTTAACACCTTCTTTTTGAGCAATCGTTTTATAAAATTCAATTGTAATCGTGCTTTCAGAAACACGGCTTTCCAGATATTTTAATTGTCCTTCTTTGGCTTCAATTTCTTCACGAATAGCCGAAATCTGTTTTTCGATTTCTAAAATCTCACTGATTTTATTGGCTTTTTGTAATATCTCTAAATACCGTGTCTCCAGCTTACGTTTTGTGTTTAATCTAGAATTGAGATCAATATATTCTTCAGTAACATTTTGAGACGAAATATCTTTTTGATCAAAATAAGAAACGCCTTTAGATATGGATTGTAAAAAGGTGTCAAAGTTCTGGCTTGGAATGCGTACTGTTATATTACGGCTAATATTACTGTAATTTTTCAACTGAGAATCATTTTGAACGTTCCCTTTGTTTGCTTTAATCGCAATCTGAATTTGATTGAAAGTTTCCTCCAGGTCGCTTGTTTCAAATTTAAGATAAGCCTGTTTGATAATTTTTTGTTGAATAACAGCATCTTCATTAGACTGGGTCGGCGATGAAAGTTTTACAGCTGAAATAGATAAATCAGAAACAGCAGCTTTGTCAGCTTCTTTTTTAGCACAACCTGAAAAAGTTAAAAAAGCAAAGAATAAAAAGGAAATATATCGCATACTATTTCAAATTAAATCTAAAACTACAATTTTTTTATAATTCTTGGTCTAATTTGACAAGAAAGTTATTTTGAAGGATTACAATTCTGTTTTATTTTCAGAGTCGGGAGTTTTATTTACTTGAAGCAGGAATTTTTCAAACAACTGAATTGTTTTGGTATTGATTTCGCTATAGGATAATTTATCTTTAGTTTGATAAAAAAACATTATAGAATAAGGTTGTTGAATATTATCCAAAAGCAAATGTTTGTTCAGTCGGTAGGTTTCTCTTAAAACTCGTTTAAAGTAATTGCGGTCAACTGCTTTTTTGAAATATTTTTTAGAAACCGAAACCCCAATTTTAATTTTTTCTTCAGAATCATCTTCCGCTTGACAATAAACCAGACGAAGCGGATATTTTGATACCGATTTTCCTTCAGAAAATAGTAATCCAATCGTTGTTTTGCTCTTTAAGCGTTCATTTTTAGGGTAAGTAAAGTTCATTTAATTCAGAAAAAAATTGCAAATTATGAAGCAAAGGTACAATTAAACCATAAAAGCGCTTATTGTTTTCAATTTTTATAAGGCTAAAAATATATTTACTACTTTTGACCTCAAATTTTTTCAAGCATGCAAAAGATAATTTCATATCCAATTTCTGTAATTTATTATTTATGTTTTGGTTTGTGTCTGGCGGTTTTTCACCCAATACAATGGATCTGCCTTAATCTTTTTGGTTATCAGGCGCACAAAAAAAGTGTTGATTATTTAAATTTCTCACTTTTAAAATGCACAAATCTGGTAGGAACGACCTATAAAATTGAAGGTGCAGATACGATTCCAACCGGAGTTCCGATAATATTTGTATCGAATCACCAAAGTATGTATGATATCGTTGCAATGATTTGGTACTTTAGACGTTTTCATTGTAAATTTGTAAGTAAGAAAGAGTTAGGAAGCGGAATCCCAAGTGTATCCTTTAATTTACGTCATGGAGGATCTGTCTTAATCGACCGAAAAGACCCTAAACAAGCGATTCCTGTAATCAAAGGCTTGTCTGAATATATCGAAAAGAACACAAGATCTGCTGTAATTTTTCCTGAAGGAACGCGTAGTAAAACAGGAAAACCAAAAGAATTTGCACAAAGTGGCTTAAAAATCCTATGTAAATATGCACCCTCAGCTTATGTTGTGCCGGTAAGTATCAATAATTCATGGAAAATGGTACGTTATGGCATGTTTCCGGTTGGTTTAGGAAACCGTCTTAGTTTTACCGCACATAAAGCAATGGCAGTAAAAGATTATGATTTTGCCGAGTTAATGGCTTTAACAGAGAAGGCAGTTGTAGAAGGAGTAAACGAGTATAAATAGATTTTTGTTTTTAGTGAAGTAACTAAAAGCTTAAATCCTAAATCTTAAATAAGTAATGTCTATAAAAAACATTAGATTAGAAGTAATGCAGTTTTTGGAAAAAAACGTGGATAGCTTCGTTGAACAGTATTTAATTCCAGTGGAAAAAATTTGGCAGCCGTCAGACTTTTTGCCTAATTCTGAAGGAGAAAATTTCTTTGAGGAGGTAAAAGAGTTGCGTGAAATTGCTAAAGAATTACCTTATGATTTCTGGGTAACGCTTGTTGGTGATACAATTACCGAAGAAGCCTTGCCAACCTATGAGTCATGGTTAATGGATGTTGAAGGAATAAATCAGATAGAAAATGGTGGAAATGGCTGGTCAAAATGGATCAGACAATGGACCGGTGAGGAAAACCGCCACGGTGATTTGCTTAATAAATACCTGTATTTGTCCGGTCGTGTTAATATGCGTGAAATCGAAATGACGACACAGCACTTAATCAACGACGGTTTTGATATTGGAACTGGATCTGACCCATACAAAAACTTTGTATACACTAGTTTTCAGGAATTAGCAACTTATGTTTCGCATAACAGAGTAGCTCAAATGGCAAAGAAGTTTGGGGATAACAAGTTGTCTAAAATGTGTAAAATGATTGCAGGAGACGAAATGCGTCATCACCATGCTTACAGTGAATTTGTTACCCGTATTTTTGCAGTAGATCCAAGCGAGATGATGTTGGCGTTTCAATACATGATGAAACAAAAAATCGTGATGCCAGCTCATTTCTTAAGAGAATCTGGTCAGAAGATCAGTTCAGCTTTTGAGCAATTTTCAGATTCTGCACAGCGTATTGGGGTTTACACCGCAAACGATTATGTAGATATCATGCAAAAATTAATCAACAAATGGGAAATTGATAAAATTTCAAATTTGACAGATGAAGCCGAAAAAGCCCGTGATTACTTAATGAAATTACCGGCTCGTATGGCAAGAATTTCCGAAAGACTGGTAATTCCTGCCGAAAGTCACATCTTTAAATGGGTGGAACCAGCGAGACTTTAAATTTTAGATTTCAGATTGTTCTGAAACTAATTTTAGATTTAAAATTGATATTGCAATCATTCTGCAATTGATAATATATTTGTTGATTGTTAAAGTCTCATAGCTTTAACAATCAACATTTTTTATATAAAGTAAGGATTCTCAGATATTCAATGAAAAGGTATCTGTGTAAATCTGTTTAATCCTCAAGATCTGCGTGCTATTTTAGCAGAAACATTATACACTATGAATAATTCTGACCTTATAAACAAAACGATTGCTTTTGTAAAAGAAAAACTTAACGATGCCGAAGGCGGACACGACTGGTTTCACATTGAGCGTGTTTATAAAAATGCACTTCTAATTGCAAAAAATACGGATTGTAATAGTACGATTGTACAATTAGGAGCATTACTTCACGATATTGCCGATAGTAAATTTCATAATGGAGATGAAACGATTGGCCCTAAAACAGCGCGTTTGTTTTTAGAATCTGAAAAAGTTTCTGAAGATATTATCCAGCATGTAGTCAATATTATTGAAAACATCTCTTTTAAGGGCGGAAATTTCGAAAAGAAGTTTTCCTCTGTAGAGTTAGACGTCGTTCAGGATGCGGACCGTTTAGACGCAATTGGGGCAATTGGAGTAGCGCGGGCGTTCAATTATGGAGGATTTAAAAACAGGGCTCTTTATAATCCTGAAATTGCTCCAATTACCAATATGACCAAAGAGGAGTATAAAAAGAATAATGCCCCGACGATAAATCATTTTTACGAAAAGCTTTTATTGCTAAAAGATAAAATGAATACCGAAACCGGAAAGGAAATAGCTGCCGAAAGGCATCAATTTATGGAAATTTTTCTGGCTCAGTTTTATGCAGAATGGGAAGGAATTAAGTAAGTAATCTGTTTTAATACTAATGTTTCATGCACAGGTAAGTTATAGCGACAGCAAATAAAAAGCCGAATGTGAACCATAATAATCTTGCGACTCTGTTATCTCTTATAATTTCTGTTTTTTCTTCTGGTGACATTGTATTCAGATTTAAATTGCCAAAATTAACAGATAAAAAAAAGACGAATAGACCTAAAAAGGTTTTTATATAATAATAAAAGACAATTTTTTTAAAAATACGATAAGAAAAAAGCTTCACGAAGATTTAAGTCTCTGTGAAGCTTTTTTTATTGAAACAGAAACCTTTCTGTTCAGGCCTTTAGCTACATCCGCAATTTCCGTCACCACAGTCTTTTTTCTTTTTAGATTTCCAAAAGAACTTCTTAACCAGATAACCTATAGCTATAAATAATATGACAAAGGCAATAATTTCTTGTACCATAATCGTTTATTTTAAAAGTTGATACGCAATAAGCGCTACAAAATATGCAAGGCCGCTCATTAGCACAAGTTGCATGGCAGGCCATTTCCAGGAATTGGTTTCTTTTTTGGTTATGGCAAGTGTACTAGCACATTGCATGGCAAAAGCGTAGAATAGCAGTAAAGAAATTCCGGAAGCAAAATTAAAGATCTTATGTCCGGTTTCAGGATTTATTTCTTCCTGCATTTTACTTTTTATAGTAGCGTCGTTATCACTGTTTCCTACACTATAGATAGTCGCCAGTGTTCCCACAAAAACTTCTCGTGCTGCAAACGAACTGATGATCGCGATCCCAATTTTCCAGTCGTAACCTAATGGCGCAATAGCAGGTTCAATTGCTCTGCCCATAATCCCGATATAGGAATTCTCTAATTTTTGTGATGCCACTTCATTTTCAAATTCGGTTTTATCGAGCGGTGTATCGGCAAATCGTTCTTTTACGATGGTTTCAGCTTCATTAAAATCTTTTCCGGGCCCGTATGAAGCCAAAAACCATAAAATAACAGATATTGCTAAGATAATTTTACCCGCTCCCATAACAAAAGCTTTGGTTTTCTCTACAACATTTATAGCTACATTCTTGAACAACGGCAATTTATAACTTGGCATTTCGACCACAAAATATGTTTTTGCACTGATCTTTAATATTTTGTTTAATACATAAGCAGAAAAAATGGCAGTTCCAAAACCTAATAAGTATAATAACATTAAGGCCAATCCCTGCATATTTAAAACACCAAAAACGCGCTCGTTAGGAATAACCAGCGAAATAATAATAGTATAAACAGGTAATCTCGCAGAGCAAGTTGTAAATGGAGTTACCAGAATAGTAATCAAACGTTCTTTCCAGTTTTCGATATTTCGGGTTGCCATAATCGCCGGAATGGCACAGGCAGTTCCTGAAATTAAAGGTACAACACTCTTTCCGGAAAGACCAAATCTGCGCATGATTTTATCCATCAAAAAGACAACCCGGCTCATATATCCGCTTTCTTCCAATATGGAAATAAATAAAAACAGAAAGGCAATTTGCGGAATAAAAATAATAACACCGCCAATTCCCGGTACAATTCCCTGAGAAAGTAAATCGGTTAAAATTCCGCTTGGTAATGCTGATGCAACCCAGGTGCTTAATGAAGCAAAAGTGCTGTCGATAAAATCCATCGGAATAGTTGACCAGCTAAAAATCGACTGGAAAATTAAAAATAATATCGCCAGAAAAATTACATAACCCCAAACTTTGTGCGTTAAAATACGATCCAGTTTGGCTCTTATGTCTTTTGCCATCGATGCATCTACCTGTAAACCTTGTTTTAAAACATCGTTTATAAACTGATAGCGTTTTATTGTTTCTTTTTGCTGTAAACGTTTAAGTTCTGAATGTGATTTGGTAAAAGTACTTCTGATTTCATTTCGATCTAAATTCAAAAAATTGACATCTTGTGTAATCACCAGCCATAATTTGTATAAAAGCTGATTTGGAAATGCTTTTTGCAGCTTTTTAAAATATTCTTCGTCAATTACTGAAGCGTTTAGGCAAGGTTCATTCGGAATGGTTTTGTATGAAACAATGAGTTCTTTTAATTCCTCAATTCCCAAACCTTTACGAGAACTTACCAAAGCAATTTTAGTTTTTAATTTTTCTTCCAAATATGGAATATCCAGAGTAATTCCTTTGCTTTCCATACGATCCGACATGTTGATTACTAAAATCGTCGGAATTTCAAGGTCTTTTATCTGAGTGTAAATCAGTAAATTTCGTTTCAGATTTTCAACATCAGTTACGACTACTGCAACATCCGGATACAATTTGTCATTTTTATTCAGCAAAAGCTCAATCACCACACTTTCGTCCATAGAACTGGCGTTCAGACTATAAGTTCCCGGTAAGTCCAGAATATTGGCTTTGATATTATGAGGTAATTTACAGAATCCAATTTTTTTCTCGACTGTAATTCCGGGATAATTTCCCACTTGTTGCTTTAAACCTGTAAGCTGATTAAAAACAGAAGTCTTTCCTGTATTAGGATTCCCGATAAGGGCAACATTAATATTTTGAATGCTCATTACAAATTGGTTTTGATAAGTTCAACTTCAATTTCACGAGCAGTTTCGACACGAATGGCTACATGTGAACCATTAATATCTAAATATAATGGGTCTCCAAAAGGAGCAATTTGAAGCAATTCTACTAAGTTGCCCGGCAGACAACCCATCTCTAATAATTTTAGGGGAATCAAATCGATATCAAAATCTTTGATAATGGCTTTCTCGCCTTTTTTCAGGGTGTTGATTGTATTTTGCAAGCTTATTTAGATTGAATTTAGATTGCAAAAGTAGACAATTATTCTTTATTTCAAGGCATTTAACACTAACGGAAATGCTAAATGTTTCTAAAAATAAGGGATTTTACTCCTGACAAAGGAAATTGATGTCTTCTAAAAGACGTTTGATTTCTTCTTTATTTGTTCCGTCATAAAAACCGCGAACCCGTCTTTTTTGATCTACCAAAACAAAATTCTCCGTATGTACCATATCATACAACTGATCAGGACGCCCAAGTTTAACTGCCAGATATGATTTTCTGGCCATTGTGTAGATTTGTTTCTTGTCGCCCGTAACCAAATTCCATTTGCTGTCTACAACGCCATGTTTTACAGCATACGCTTTTAAAACCGGAATACTGTCAACCTCAGGAAAAACAGTGTGAGAAAGCAACATCACTTTTGGATTGTTTAAAACAGCTTTTTGAACATCTTCCAGATTTGTGGTCATTTTAGGACAGATAGAGCCGCAAGTCGTAAAGAAAAAGTCTACAACATAAATTTTTCCTTCGTAATTCTTTTGCGTAATCGTGTCTCCGTTTTGATTTACAAACTTAAAATCGGCAATAGTATGGTATTTACTTTTGTATTGCACTGTACTGTCTACCAATTCAGGGTTTACATCAGCAGGATTATAAATTGGTAAAGTTTTTTGTGGCTTTAAAGCCGAATAAAATAAAGATATAGTGACGCCCGAAAATACGATTAGAACAATAAAAAATTTTCGGTATTTGTATAGAAACGATTTCATAAAAATAATTTGGCGCAAAAATACAAAAAGAGCATTTTAAAAGCTGAAATTATAATCTTTTTAACAGCTTAAACGAATTGAAGTTGTGTTACCAATTGCACGAATTTCTAAGAGACAAATCGCAGTGAATCTTCATAAGGAATTAATTAGTGAAAATTCGTGCAATTCGTGCAAAAAAAGCTGGAGCCTGTTTTTTCAATCACAGAAAAAAAGAATAAATGAGGTGTTTTTTCATGCAGATGTTGCTGATTTTAAGCAGATTTAATTTTTAAATAAAGTCTACAAATGAATTTATCTGTGTATGTCTGCCGAAATTTCTTAAAATCTGCCTGAAACAAAACAAGTTAAACCCTGTTTTTTCTAATTGCTTTATTTACAAGATACACTCCGGTTAAAGTTATAGCTGCTCCAACTGCAATGGCCTGCGTTAAGGTTTCACCAAAAATAAATGAACCCAAAATCATCGCCACGATCGGATTAATGTAGACATAAATACTGCTTATTTCTGTGGGAAGATGCTGTAATGTATAAATAAAAGCGATAAACGTAAGAACTGAACCAATAAGTACCAAATAAATAATAGCCCACCAGGATGCTGACGGAATTTCACTTAATGGAATGTTTACGCCGGAAGCTTCTGTAATTCCAATAAGAAACACGCTTGAAATCAGCATTTGCAGACCTAAACTAAAATAAGGATTAAAACTGGCGGCCTTTTTTTTGGTTTCCAGAATCCCGAATGCCCATGTTACGGTTGAAGCTGTCATCAGGATAATCCCAAATTGAAAGTCAGGTTTAAAAAAATCGGTGATGTAATCTATAAAAATGATGCAGATTCCTCCAAAACTAATTAAAATTCCAATCAAAGCCATTTTGGCAATTTTCTGACCATTAAAAAAGTTGATGATAATAATCCAGATGGGGAAAAGCGCACTGATAATAGCGCCTAGTCCGCTGCTGATATATTTTACGCCCCAGGTACTTAAGCCATTACTTAAAACAAAATTTAAAATAGCCAGTATAAAAATAGTACGCCATTGTTTACCTTTTGGCCAGGGTTCTTTTTTTAGGATAAAATAACCCACATACAAAATCCCGCCTAAAACCTGGCGAATAGTGGCCAATTGCAAAGCAGGCATATGTTTTACGCCTTCTTTTGAAGCTAACCAGGTGGTTCCCCAAAAAAAACTTACCCAGCACAAAGCCAAAATCGGTAATCCGATGGCATCAATTTTTCCCGAAACGGCATTCTGAATTTTTGCTCTCATTTTGACTTTAATTCGATTAGCAAATATCCCGAAAACTATTTTAATAATTCGTAAAAAGCAACTCTTAAATGCATGAAAATATTTGATAGTATCGATTAAAATGCCTTCAAAATTTATTTTTCATGATTATTTCATAAATTTTAACATAGCGTTCCAAATATTAAGAATACGTTTGTATAAGGACCAGAAAATTAAATATAAATGAAAAAACAACTCGGCAGACCTTTGTTCTGCGCATTTTTTTTAACAGTTTCATTTACAGCCATGAAAGCTCAAAATGCAACTTCAAAAGAACCCGGTATTAATGTTTCTTACATGAACACTAAAATTAGTCCAACTCAGGATTTTTTTCAATATGTAAACGGAACTTGGCTTAGTCAAACCGAAATTCCAAGTGATCGTACAACTTGGGGAAGTTTTAATGAATTGATTAAGAAGACTGACAAAGATGCAATGTCTATTTTGAAAGAAGCATCTAAAAATCCAAAATATAAATCAGATACAGATCAGGGAAAAGCAGTTAATTTATTCTCTACTATTTTAGATACTGTAGGGAGAAATAAAGCTGGAATAAATCCTTTAAAACCCTATTTTAAGAAAATTGACGCGATTAAAAATATTGCCGATCTTCAAAAATATTTAGTTGAAATGGAACCAGAAGGCGGTTCTGGTTTTTTTGGAATATACATTGGAGCTGATGAAAAAAACAGTTCTAAGAATTCGGTTAGTCTTGGCGTAAGCAGATTAGGATTACCGGATAAAGATTATTACACATCTGAAGATAAGGATTCTAAAGAAAAGCGTGCAAAATATCAGCTTCATGTCGAAAAGATGATGCAGTTTATTGGCGAAACTCCTGCGCAGGCCAAACAAAGTGCAGCCGGAATTTTAGCTTTAGAAACAGAATTGTCTAAACCAAGGCTAAATAGAGTAGAAAGCAGAGACAGTCGTTTGCAGTATAACCCAATGACAATTGCCCAACTTCAAAAGTTAACACCGGCAATTAAATGGGAGACTTATTTTACAGGTATCGGATTGGCAAAACTAGATACAGTCGTGGTAATGGAGCCTAAGTATATGAAAGCTTTGCAAACTGTTTTTACCCAAAACAAAGTAGCACTATGGAAAGAATATCTGAAATGGGATTTGTTAAATTCAGTTGCAACAAAATTATCGACTGATATTGAAACAGCAAGTTTTGATTTTTATAGCAAAACCCTAAGAGGTGCACTAAAACAATTGCCACGTGAAGAAAAAGCATTACAGGTTGTAAACACCAGTATTGGTGAAGCATTAGGTAAGTTATATGTAGAGAAAGTATTTCCTGCTGAAGCAAAAACCAAAGCTATTGATATGATTCATAATGTTATCCTGGCGTACCAAAATCGTATCAACAATTTAAGCTGGATGTCTGCTGCCACAAAGGTAAAAGCGATTGAAAAATTAAATAAGATCACGATCAAAGTAGGATATCCGGATAAATGGAAAGATTATTCAGCACTTGAAATTAAGAGTGTGGCTCAGGGAGGAAGCTATTTCGAAAATACCCGTAATCTGAACAAATGGAACTTTAAAAAAGGAATCGAAAAATTACACAAACCGGTTGATAAAACAGAGTGGGGAATGTCGCCACAAACGGTAAACGCGTATTACAACCCATCTTATAACGAAATTGTTTTCCCGGCAGCCATCTTACAACCACCTTTTTATAATTATCAGGCTGATGAAGCAGTTAATTATGGCGGAATTGGAGCTGTAATTGGTCACGAGATTTCTCATGGGTTTGATGATTCAGGAGCACGTTACAATGCCGAAGGAAATTTAGTTGACTGGTGGACACCGGAAGATCTAAAACAATTTACAGCACTTGGTACTGCTTTGGCAGATCAATACAGTGCTTTAGAACCTTTGCCTGGAATTCATGTAGATGGTAAATTTACTTTGGGTGAAAACATTGGCGATTTAGGCGGAATTAATGCAGCTTACGATGGTTTGCAATTGTACCTGAAAGCACATGGTAATCCGGGATTAATTGACGGATTTACACCAGAACAGCGTTTCTTTATTTCATGGGCAACTGTATGGAGAACAAAAACCAGAGATGAAGCACTTAAAAATCAGGTTAAAACAGATCCGCACTCTCCTGGAATGTACAGAGCAGTTGTGCCAATCCAGAATGTAGATGCTTTTTATCAGGCTTTCGGAATTAAAAAAGGTGATAAAATGTATATCGATCCGGACAAAAGAGTTAAAATCTGGTAATATCTATTGAAGATCATAAAGAACGGCGCTGATAAGGCGCCGTTTTTATTTGTATAAATTACGAAATCAACATACTAATTTGTAGAGGCTTTTTGGTTAAAATAAAGGTCGTCTTTCTTCTAATTAATTATTTGGTAAATTTAACACGGAGTTTGAAATAATTGCAATATGTTTGTGTATATACTAAAAACTATAAATTAAAATGATTAAACAACTAAGAAAACCAATGTTTTGTGTTGTTTCTGCAATGATTAGCGTTGCTGCAGTTCAGGCACAAGATGCAAAAAAGAAAGAACCGGGAATTAACCTTTCTAATATGGATCCGAAAGCGAGTCCAAAAGAAGATTTTTTTCGTTATGTAAACGGAACCTGGTTAGATAAAACAGAAATTCCAAGTGACAGAAATGCATGGGGAAGTTTTAATGAACTACGTCAGAAGACTGATAACGATGCACTTGCCATCTTAAAAGAAGCTTCGAAAGATCCTAAGTATAAATCGAACACAGATCAAGGTAAAGCAATTGCTTTATTTAATACCATCATGGACACTGTTGGTCGTAATAAAAGAGGTATTACGCAACTTCAGCCTTATTTAAAGAAAATCGATGCGATTAAAAACGTAACTGATTTGCAAAATTTCTTTATTGAAATGCAACCTCAGGGAGGTATTGGTTTCTTTGGAGTATTTGTTGGAGCTGATGCTAAAAACAGTAACAAAAACACGGTAAACTTAGGGCCAGGAGGCTTAGGATTATCTGATAAAGATTATTACAACTCTGATGATAAAGATTCAAAAGAAAAACGTGAAAAATACGAAGTACACGTTGCCAGAATGTTACAGTTTATTGGAGAGTCTCCTGCAAAAGCAAAAGAAAGTGCAAAACAAATCTTAGCTTTAGAAATCGAATTGTCTGCTCCAAGATTAGACCGTGTTGAAAGAAGAGACCGCAGAAAACAATACAACCCAACAGCAATTGCTGATTTAAAGAAAAATACACCTTCAATTCAGTGGGAGAAATATTTCACAGGAATCGGGATGACAAAACTGGATACAGTAAATGTAGCACAGCCACGTTATATGATTGCTTTAGAAAAAACTTTAAATGAAAAGAAAGTAGAAGCATGGAAAGAGTATTTGAAATGGTCTTTATTAAACAGAACCGCTTCGACTTTAACGACTGATATCGAAAATGCTAATTTCGATTTCTACGGAAAAACTCTTACTGGTGCCTTAAAACAACGCCCACGTGAAGAAGTAGCATTACAAGTTATTAACGGTGCAACCGGAGAAGCTTTAGGAAAACTGTATGTAGAGAAATTATTTCCTGCTGAAGCAAAAGATAAAGCAAAGAAAATGATTGCTAATGTAATGCTGGCTTACGAAAACAGAATCAATGCATTGCCTTGGATGTCTGCTTCAACTAAAACAAAAGCAATTGAAAAATTAAAGAAACTAACCATTAAAATCGGATATCCTGATAAATGGAAAGACTATTCTAAACTAGAACTTAAAAACGTTAACGAAGGCGGAACTTATTTTGATAACATGAAAAACATATCAAAATGGGCTTATGCAGAAAACCTGGCTAAATTGGGTAAACCAGTTGATAAAACAGAGTGGGGAATGTCTCCTCAAACCGTTAATGCTTATTTCAATCCTTCTTACAACGAAATTGTGTTCCCGGCAGCCATCTTACAACCGCCTTTCTACAATTATCAAGCTGACGAAGCAGTTAATTATGGTGGAATTGGTGCTGTTATTGGTCACGAAATTTCTCATGGTTTTGATGATTCTGGCGCACGTTACAATGCAGATGGTAACCTTGTTGACTGGTGGACACCGGAGGATTTAAAACAATTTACAGCTCTTGGAACTGCTTTGGCAGATCAATACAGTGCTTTAGAGCCTTTACCTGGAATTCACGTAGACGGTAAATTTACTTTAGGAGAAAATATTGGAGATTTGGGCGGAATCAACGCTGCTTACGACGGATTACAATTGTACTTAAAAGCAAACGGAAATCCAGGATTAATTGACGGATTTACGCCAGAACAGCGTTTCTTTATTTCATGGGCTACCGTTTGGAGAACAAAAGCAAGAGATGAAGCGATTAAGAGTCAGGTTAAAACTGATCCGCACTCTCCTGGAATGTACAGAGCAGTTGTGCCAATTCAGAACGTAGATGCTTTTTATCAGGCTTTCGATATTAAAAAAGGAGATAAGATGTATCTTGATCCTGCTAAGAGAGTTAAAATATGGTAATATAAAAACCATAAAAAACGGCGCTAATTTTAGCGCCGTTTTTGTTTATAGATTTTATTTAATTGCGATGTAAATATCGACTTCTCCATTTTCAGGATTTTGAGCTCCTTCTCCGTAAATTTCAAAGTCTTCGGTATAGATTCTGTCTAGATCTGATTTCCAGATTTTTACCCACTCATCATAAACGGCACCTTTTGTCAGATTGCCTTTGGCGGTGAATTTTTTGTAATGAACACCCGAAACTGTCTTTGCAACCATTCCTTCCGGAATCACATTTAAATTCTCAACTACACAGCCTAAAATGGTCGTGTAAGGGCGAGTATGATCCTTTTCATAATCTGTATAAATACAATATATAGCGTTGCTTGCTTTATTCGGTATTTGTTCATGAATGCCTTCAGACATAAACCTGCCCCAAAGCGCGGGAATGTCCTGACCTGATTGTCCGTTTTCATTTGTGGTTCTTACCGAAATCCCAATTACACTAAATTTTTGACTGCTCATATTTTAAAAATTATTTGTTAAGCGACAAATCTAAACTGTAGCGGTGACAGCAGTATGTCAGCAATAGAACAAATATTCAGTATTATTTCAAATGACTGTAAATATAAGTTTCGATAGCTTTTAATTCCTCGTCAGACATGGCCTGAGTAATTGGAAAATTAGTCTTCATAACCGCAAACTGACTTGGATCGACAATAGGTTCAGCGTTTCCTTTTAAGAAAGTAACAATATCGCCTTTTTTGTCTTTATACGTTTTCGCAATTTCCTGAAGACTTGGTCCAATTACTTTTTGATCCGGCTGATGACAGGAAACACAATTTCCCTGACCTTCAAAAATTTGTTTTCCTAAAGCTTCCGGAGTTTTGGCTTCCGCCGAATGTCCTTCAGAATAGGTTTCTGTCTGATCCTGAACCGGAGCTTTCGTTGCTTCTTTTTTACACGATGTCAATGCTAAAACAGCAGATAAAAATAGTAGTTTTTTCATGTTATTTGTTTAAAATTACTGCCGCTTCTTTAGCAAAATAAGTTGAGATAATACTGGCACCTGCACGCTTAATGCAATAAAGTTGCTCTATCATAATTTTGTCGTGATCTAACCATCCTCTTTCGGCTGCGGCCTTTACCATTGCGTACTCACCAGATACCTGATACACTGCAACAGGAACATGAACGGCATTTTTTACCTCACGAACAATATCTAAATAAGCAATTCCCGGTTTTACCATAACGATATCTGCACCTTCTTCTACATCTGATAATGCTTCACGAATTCCTTCGATTCTATTTGCATAATCCATTTGATACGTCTTTTTATCTTTCGGGATATTTTGAGAATCTACCGGAGCAGAATCCAAAGCATCACGAAAAGGTCCGTAAAATGCAGAAGCATATTTTGCACTATAACTCATAATTCCCACATTGTGATGTCCGTTTTCTTCTAATGCTTTTCTGATTGCCAGAACTCGTCCGTCCATCATGTCGCTTGGAGCTACAAAATCAGCTCCGGCCTCAGCGTGGCTTAGACTCATAAGAGTTAAAGCATCAACTGTTGCATCATTGATCAATTGACCTTTTTCGATAATTCCGTCATGTCCGTAAATTGAATAAGGATCTAGAGCCACATCCGGCATTACAATCATTTCCGGAACAGCATCTTTAATCGCACGGATCGTTTGCTGCATCAGTCCATCTTTATTCCAGGCTTCAGTTCCTTTGTTATCTTTTAAATTGTCACTTACTTTTACATAGATATTCACCGCTTTGATTCCTAAATCCCAGGCTTCTTTTACTTCTTTAATCGTGTTATCCAATGAATGACGGTAAATTCCCGGCATTGACGGAATGGCTGATTTTATATCTTTTCCTTCAGCAACAAACATAGGAAGCATAAAATCCTGTGGACTTAAACTGGTTTCACGAACTAAAGAACGAATAGATTCATTGGTTCTCAAACGACGATTTCTTTGTAATGGGAACATATAATTTTAGATTTTAAATTTTAGATGTAAGGATTTTAAACTGCTTTTTTCAAATGCACATTCATTAATCCTTAGTTTCCAAAAAAGCAGTTATTTTTTTGTTTTTTGAAGATTATTTCACTTTTTAATGAGTGCTGCAAAGTTAAAGAAAAATCAACAGAATTAGGAGGTTAGCATAGCATAGAATCCGTTAATATTATCTAAAAATTTGATATTTTGAAAGATTTAATTTTAGCAAATCGCCGTGATAGGTTTTTAAAATATTTCAGTCTAAATTTGCAGAATGAAGAAAATTCTTGCTTTATGTTGCTGTTTGCTCTTAACGAGTTGTTTTGAGATAACAGAAAGAATCAAACACCATGACGATCAAAGTGGTGAATATACTTTAATGATTGACTTTTCGAAATCGTGGTTTAAGACAAAATCGGCTATTTGGCTGGAAGAAGTCGATGGCGTAAAAATTCCAAACGAACAGGAAATCTCCCAAAAACTAGAGGATTTCAAGATCAAGGCATCCAAAATCGACGGAATCTCAAATATTACCACCAAAACAGATTTTGACAGTTATATCTTCATCATCAAACTCAATTATGCCAATTTAAAAGCTCTCAATGCTGTTGTTAATACTATAAACAATCAGCGTGATCAGATTCACTTTAGCAGTAATGCTAAAAATTTTGAAAGAATGGCTTCTTATCCCGTTCCCGAAAAAGTGGTAAAAGACCCAAAGAAAAAGAAAGATCTTGAAGAAGCCAGCATTATTGCTATTTATACTTTTGATAAAGATGTACTTTCGGTAGAGAATCCAAACAGTAAAATCTCAAAAAACAAAAAGACCGTTTTTTTAAAGCAAAGTATGTACAGCGTACTTAAAAAATCGACTTTAATGAATAATACAATCCAATTAACGCCCTGATTTATGAAGCAGTTTTATACTTTCATTTTTTTATTCGCCAGCTATTTGACATTTGGCCAAAATCTAAATCAATACGATTATTTTGTACAGTTTAACGGAAATCAGCTTTCTAAAAAAGTAAGCATTGCCGAGATACTGAATCATCCGATCGTAACTAAGTACAGCAGTAAAAAGCCCGATCTTGATTTTACTAAATATACCTCGCTTATTCGATTAGATCAAAAAATCACCATACACGGAAAGTTCTCAGACAGTATTCCGTACTATCAGATTACGATTCCAATAAAAAACAGAGAAGCCGTTAAGCAGTTTTTGACACAGGAACTTATCTCAAAAAATGATTCGCTTAAAACTACATCGATTCAGGATTTAGGCCCATATTCTGTTTTAAAAACAAACGGTAAAAATAAAGCAGTAGCATGGAACGAAAACTATCTGGTAATTTTCGAACTAACGCAAAGACTTCCTTCAGGTTTTTATGCGAATAAGCATTCTCAGACTCTGAATGATTCTGTTTATAGTGATGAGATTTATGAAGAAGAGGCTATAGAGGCACCTCAAAAAACGGATGCTCCAACATCTATTGAAGAATCAAAAGTTACGAAATCTTCGACCGCAATTGAAGCTCCCGGCGCTGAATATACCATCCAGCAAGCTGATTTTGATCGCGAACAAGCCGAAAAACTAAATCATATTATCAAAACATTATTCGAAAATGGTTTTACTGCTCCAGGTTCAGAAAAGGTAAATGCAAACGCTGATATTTCATCATGGATAAATTACAGTGCTGTAATGACAAGTTTATACTCTGCCTATAGTTATCCGATGGCAATATTTGACAGCTATGATAAATTTTTGCCTATGCAGAAAAACTTCGGAAATTTTATAAAAGGTCTTAATCTCGATTTTTATTTTGAGAATAATAACGCCCGTATTGAAGAAGTTGTTGAGTATTCAGAGCAGTTGGCAGAAGTTGTGGGTAAAATCACGAACAGAAAAATAAATAAGAATGTGTTTCATTATTTCCCTGCCCAAAATCCATTGGGTTACATAACATATCATCTCAATACCAAAGCGGCTCTTGAAAATTTTCCGTCATTGACCGCTGATTTGTTTCAAAGCCCAAAGCTCTTAAAAGAAGATATTTCGATTATAACCGACTTAATTTCGACTATAGTCGATGAAGAAGCAACAGCAACACTTTTTGATGGTGATTTGAGTGCCTTTTTATACGGTTTTAAAGAGATTGAAGTAATGACCAAATCTTATGAATATGGAGAAAATTATGAAGAGGTTGTAACCGATAAAAAAGTAAAAAAATCAGTTCCTTTGTTTTCTGTGATTTTTACTTCGACACATACTACTTTCGCAGACAAACTTTTGCAATTAGGAGTTCGTAAAAAAGTGCTGGTGCAAAAAGACAATTATTACATTATTACCGGAACCAAAGAATACGGTGATGTTTTTATCAAAAAAGACAAAGATGTTGTGGTAGTGGCTAATACAATGGACTATTTTAATGCTGAAAACGGAACATTTGCTAATGATGCCAAAAGAGACTTGAAGAAAAATTATATGTTTGGGAAACTGAGTATAGCCGAATTAATAAATGCATTTAACAAATCAGGAGAAGCGAAACCATCAGATGTAAAAAGTTTGCAAAGACTTTCTGAACAGTTTACAGACATTACAATAGAATCGCCTAAAAAATTGATGAATAATAAATTGATCTTCGGATTTAAATTAAACAGTTTAAAATCTGATAAAAATATCATTTTGCAAACACTGGATTTAGTCGAAGAATTAACAGCTAAATAAGGCTAAATCATAAAAAACAAATCCCCGAAAGTTTCGATTTTAGGGGATTTTTTATGTGATAAAACCTCATTTTGCTATTGAATCGAAGCTTCATAAATAGCTTTAATTGTGGTGCTCAATACAGCGTTAAACTCGTTATTAGACTGATCCGCAGTAAGCCCTTCAGACAAAGCTCTTGAAAAACTGGCAATTAATCCGTGATTTTGTGCCAGTTTATCATTGGCTTCCTCTCTGGAATATCCTCCAGAAAGTGCCACAACACGTACCACATGTGAATCAGACATTAAATCTTTGTAAAAATTATTTACCGTTGGAATAGATAATTTCAGCATTACTTTTGCATCTTTATCTAAAGCATTAAGCTGTTTTATGATTTCTTGTTTTAGAATTTCCTCTGATTTTTCTTTATCGGCGATGTAAATATCAACTTCAGGTTCAATAATAGGGATAAGCCCTTTTTTAAAGATTTGTTTTCCAATTTGAAATTGCTGCTCAACAACTTCGCGAATTCCTGCTGCATTTGCTTCTTTGATAACAGAGCGCATTTTAGTTCCAAAAATATTTCGTTCTACAGCCCGGTTTAACAATTCATCCAAATTAGAGATTGGTTTCATCAGCTGTACACCATTTGCAAGATCAGCAAGTCCTTTGTCAACCTTTAAAAAAGGGACAATATTTTTCATGTCCCACAAATAATCGGCTGTCCATTGACCATCAATTTTCCGATCCATTGTGTTTTCAAATAAAATAGCACCCAGAATATATGCGCTCTCAAATGCAGGGCTTTTAATAATTCGGGTTCTCATTTCATGTACAAGAGTATACATTTCCTCGTCATTTGAGAAACTGCTTTCCAGTATGCCGTATTGTGCTAATGCTTTTGGAGTACTTCCGCCACTTTGATCTAATGCTGCAATAAAACCTTTTCCGGTCTGCATGCGATTTAATTGTTCCTGGTTCACATTTGCCATACTATTTTATTTTAGATTAAATATTATAAACCTATTTTCTGATTTACTTTGTCATAAACCGCTTTTACTTTTTTGGGCGGATCAAATCGATAGCCTACGGAAAGTTTTAAAGTAACAATATTGTCATTTAGCCTTGGATCGACTTTATCATCCTGAGCAAAACTTACAGTATTAAGACTTGCAAAAGCAAAGAAACGATCTTTATTATAGGCTAATTTTAAATTGAAATCTGCCTGATATAAAGCAGATGTATCACCGTCGACATCATTAATTCCTATGCCTAAAGCGATTCCGGCTCCTATTAAAACCCGATCACTAATTACAAAATTATAAAAGTAAGAAGGAGCCAAAGTAAATACATAAAGATCTCCAGGTGATGAATCGGGAGTGTTTAAGTCTAAATTGGTGTAGTAAAAAGAGAAAGTAGGAATAAAACTTCCGGAACTCTTAGTCTGCCATTCGTTTTGGCTTACCAATGTTTTATATGAGAATTTATCATTGAAAACATAAGCTGTCGATCCGCCAATTTTCATTGTACGCATATTAGGCAATTGTGCCGTTACATTATCATCACTGATATAAAATCCTTTTTGATTAATGTAAGTGAACGACTGCATCCATTTTTTATAATAAAAACGGGTATTGAAATTAAAATGCTTGGAATGAGAATCGCCTTTGTTCCCGCTCAGAAATTTTGGTGCGAAACCAACAGAAACATCAATAATTTTATAATTCAAATTAAAACCAATCTGCTCTCTTCGATTTGGAATAAGATTAACAAATATTTTTGGATCCTGACTGCCCGAAGCAATTTGAAAACTATTGGATGTGTCTAAATAATAAACACTGGCAGTAATTTTATCATTGTATGATTTGAAATAAGAATTCCGTAGCGAATCATTTTGGGCAAAACACCCAAAAATACCATTTAAAAATACTATACAGATTAATCTTAAATTCATCTACCCAATTAGTTTTATAGTGCTCTAGGAGAGCGATATATGATTAAACTTCTTCAAAAACATATTCATTTTTATAATCAATATTGAATAATTTTAAAAACTCAATATATTCCTTGACCGAATGTTTTTGTTTTATGATATTCTTCCTGATTTTCAATGTATTTTATAACATTGGTCAATTGTGAATGTCCATACGAAAAAGCACCAAAACCAGTCTGCCATTCAAACTTTCCGTTGATCCACTTTTTGTCATTTATAAATTTGGACGAACTTGATTTAACATTCCTTACGAAATCAGATAATGATATGTCAGGTTTTATACCTACTAAGATATGAATATGATCTGGCATTCCGTTAATTACTATCAATTTTTGTTTCTGATTGATGATAATTCCTGTGATGTATTTATAAAATCTCCTCTTTATTATTTTTGGATATTAAGTTTTGTCTCGCTTTTACAGCAAAAACAATTTGGATATATAGCTGAGAATAAGTGTTTGCTATGAGTTAATTAAATAGATATGAGGTAAAGCTAAATAACAAACTAAACTTGTAAGATTAATATTTCTTTTTTTATTATCGAACTAATGTGAAACCTTACTAGCTATAAATATGTCTCCCCGTTGGGGCTTAATGTGGGGTGGAAGATGAATTATTCTATAAATATTTTTATATCTATTAAAAGCTCCAGCGGAGCGACATAAAATTATTAGAAATAAATTTATCTGAATATTAAATCCATTCACGCGGATTTTCTAAAACATTGATCAATTTCTCCTCATCACTTTCCGGTTCTGCATGATGATCATAAACCCATTGCACATGCGGAGGAAGACTCATCAAAATACTTTCAATTCTTCCGTTGGTTTTTAAACCAAATAAGGTGCCTTTATCATGAACCAAATTGAATTCGACATAGCGGCCACGACGAATTTCCTGCCAGGTTCTGTTTTCAGGAGAATAGGTTAAATTTTTTCTTTTTTCCACAATTGGAACGTATGCTTCAAGAAAGCTATTGCCCACTTCGGTTACAAAATCAAACCAGTTTTCCATTGACATTTGCTCATTTGCTTTGCAATAATCAAAGAACAAGCCACCAAGACCACGCGCTTCATTACGATGTGCATTCCAGAAATAAGTGTCACATTGTTTTTTATATTTTGGATAAAACTCCGGATTATGTTTATCGCAAGCCGTTTTACACGTTTGATGAAAGTGTTTTGCATCTTCCTCAAATAAATAGTAAGGCGTTAAATCTTGTCCGCCACCAAACCATTGTTCGATTACTTTTCCAGACTCATCGTACATTTCAAAATATCGCCAATTGGCGTGCACGGTAGGAACCATTGGGTTTTTGGGATGTAAAACCAAGCTTAATCCGCAGGCAAAAAAATCAGCTTCGCCAACACCAAACATTTTTTGCATGGCTTCTGGTAATGTTCCGTGAACGGCTGAAATATTTACACCGCCTTTTTCGAAAACATTTCCGTTTTCAATAACACGTGTTCTTCCTCCGCCGCCTTCTGGACGTTTCCAAAGATCTTCACGAAATTTTGCTGTTCCGTCAACAGCTTCTAATCCAGAGCAGATTTGGTCTTGTAATTGTTGTATATATGCGTAAAATTTATCTTTCATTCTAGTATATTATGCTTTCAGTGAAGCAATTTTAATGTTTATTCCAAACGAAAATACTTTGCTTCCCTGTTGAATATATTGGTAAATGGCAAGTGCTTTTCCTAAAAAATTAAATTGACTTTCTTTAGATAAACCAACTAAAATATCAGCGAACTGTTCTTGTTGATTCCAGTCTAGATGGAATTGTTGTAAAAGAAGAATTAGTTCTTCTTCGGAAATTTCAATTGTTCTTTCGAGGCTTAGGCCAAAACCCTTTAATTGTTCATCAATAAGACTTGTATCTTCGGCATTCCAGAATTTAGGAACAAAAGTCAGTGCGTGCAAAGTCCGAAGAGTATTCTCTATTCTGATACTTTCTTCGTCTCTTAAACCTTTGTTTAACATATTTGTATGTTTTCTAAACCTGATGTTTGATATTATTCACAAACCCCGGATTAAAATCCGGGCTACAAAATGAATCGTTCCTCCGGAACTTTATTGTTGGTATTTAGAAATATCTAAAGTCAAAAACTGAAGACTAATTTCTGAACACTGAACACTATTGTCCGTATTCCTTAACCGCGTCAATAAACGCTTTTGCGTGATCTACAGGTATGTTTGGTAAAATTCCGTGACCTAAATTTACAATATATTTATCTTTTCCGAATTCGTCGATCATTTCGTGAACCATTTTTTTGATAGTCGGAATAGGAGAAAGTAATCTAGACGGATCAAAATTTCCTTGTAGCGTAATGTTTCCACCAGACAAATAACGAGCATTTCTAGCCGAACAAGTCCAGTCAACTCCTAATGCAGAAGCTTTACTTTTACCCATTTCGCCAAGAGCAAACCAGCATCCTTTTCCGAAAACAATAACCGGTGTAATTTCGGCCAAAGCGTCAACGATCTGGTTGATGTATTTCCATGAAAATTCCTGATAATCAACAGGAGAAAGCATTCCTCCCCAGGAATCAAAAATCTGAACGGCATTTACTCCTGATTTTACTTTTTCTTTTAAATATAAAATCGTGGTATCGGTAATTTTTTGCAATAAAGTGTGTGCTGCTAACGGATTTGAAAAACAGAATCCTTTTGCCGTATCAAAACTTTTAGAACCTTTTCCTTCAACAGCATAACAGAAAATTGTCCAAGGCGAACCAGCGAAACCAATTAATGGCACTTCGTCGTTCAGCATTTCTTTGGTCAATTTAATGGCATCAAAAACATAACCCAAAGTTTCATTTACATCTGGAACGATAACTTGATTTACTTGTTCCATTGTACGGATTGGATTTGGAATAATTGGCCCCAAATTGTCCTTTAATTCGACGTGAATTCCCATTGCACGAGGAACAACTAAAATGTCTGAAAACAAAATCGCTGCATCAGGAGCAATTCTGCGAATTGGCTGTACCGTGATTTCAGCAGCCAGTTCTGGAGTTTCACATCTTGTGAAAAAATCATATTTATCGCGTAATGCTCTAAATTCAGGTAAATATCTTCCTGCCTGACGCATCATCCATACCGGCGGACGCTGAACTGTTTCTCCTTTTAATGCTTTTAAAAATAAGTCGTTTTTTAACATTGTTTTTTTGCTTTAGGCTTTAAGCTTTAGGCTTTAAGCGGTGTTTGTTTATGTTTTTTGCTAAAAGCCTAAAGCTTAAAGCGTATTGCTAAATTATTTTTTGCTTATGGCTTATTGCCTATAGCGTATTGCTTATTTATATTCGTTAATTACATCTTCGATCACATCTTCAACCGTTGGCTGATCTGCAATAATGATGTTTTTGGTAATTTTTGATAAAGCATCTGCAGTGGTTTCACCAATACAAAAACAGGTTTCTTTTTTTATGGTATTGTCTTTCAAATAACTCTCAACGCCAGACGGACTAAAAAATAAGATTGCATCAACTGCAGTTTTTATTTTTTGAGGTTGTAACGATGTGTCGTAAACCTGAATTTCGTTGAACTTTATTCCGGCTTCCTTTAAGGCATTTGGCAGTGTATCTCTTCTAAGATTTCCGCTAAAAAAAGTATAGCTTTCATTACGATAAATCAAAGTGATAATTTCGGCCAGATCCGAAGCATATCCCGTATAAGCAATTACATTGAAGCCATTTTCAGACAAAAGAATCTTGGTTTTCAATCCAACACAATACACATTTTTGCTTTTAAGCTCTTTTGATTTAGGGTTTGATAAAATACTGTGAACAGCATTTTGACTGGTAAAAATTAAACTTTCGTTGAGGTTTTTAAGTTCGAAAGGCTTGTTCTCTGTTTTGATAAAATCGGCTTCGATTAAGTCTAAGCCAGCTTTTGTCAACTCTTGTTTTTGAAGAGGAGATAATATTTTAGTAGATAATATCTGGATTGATTTTGCCATTATTTTTTCAGGGATTCTTTAATCTTTTGCATTAATTCGGTTCCGCCATTGTTTAAAATCTCCTGAGCCGAATGGAAACCCAATTTTTTCCATTCTGAAATATCAACTGTTTTGTTGATTTCCAATTTTTGTTTTCCGTCGATAGAAAGCAAAATACCTTGAAAATGAAGCGTGTCTTCATCTTCATTATAAGTTACCAAAGCTCCGATTGGAGCAGTACAGCCACCTTCAAGTGTTCTTAAAAACTGGCGTTCGATATACGTACAAATTTCTGTTTCGATATGATTTAGTTGCGAAAGAGCATCTAGCGTATAATTGTCGCTTTCCATTGCCAAAACAAGCATTGCTCCTTGTGCCGGTGCAGGAATCATCCAGTCTAAATTGATGTAGTTTTCAGGTTTTAAGTTAATTCGCTCCAAACCTGCAGCTGCAAAAACAGCTCCGTCCCAATCATTATCCTGCAATTTTTGCATACGGGTATTTACATTTCCTCGTAAATCAACCACGGTATGATTTGGGTATTTATTGAACCATTGCGCTTGTCGACGCAAGCTTCCGGTGGCAATCGTACTTGGTTTATCTCCAAAATCAGAATTTCCTTTGTGAACCAAAATATCTAAAACATTGGCTCTTTCTAAAACAGCAGCCTGAACAATTCCTTTAGGCAAAGCTGTTGGAACATCTTTCATAGAATGTACGGCAATATCAATGTCACCATTGATCATGGCAATGTCTAAGGTTTTTGTGAAAATTCCGGTAATTCCGAGTTCATAAAGAGGTTTGTCCAGAATAATATCGCCCGTAGATTTTACAGCAACAATTTCAGTTTTATAACCTAAATCGTTTAATTTCTTTTCGACAGTATGGGCTTGCCAAAGTGCTAATTCGCTGTCACGAGTTCCAATTCTGATTGTTTTTTCTGCCATGTTTTATTTTTTTCCACCATATAAGTTATTTAATTATAGCGGACAGATAAAAAATATTTAAATGAACTTATATAACTTATATAGTTTAAAATTTATTTAAGATGCTTTTATTTTGAAGACTTTCTCGATCCATTCGATGCTTTCATCTACCATGGTATCGTCGTCTTTTAAATGATTTGCGAAATGAGTCGTGATTTTCTGAATGATTCGGTTACTGATGATTTCAGCTTGTTCCTCATTGAAATCAGCGATTTTTTTGCTTTGAAAATCTAATTCCGAGTTCTTAATGGCGTTTAGTTTTTCTTTTAAGGCATTAATGGTTGGTGCAAACTTTCTGCCTTTCATCCAAATCATAAATTCTTCTTTGATTTCTTCGATGATCGCTTCAGCTGCCGGAATATGTAATTTTCTGTTTTCCAAAGTTTCATCTGTCAACTGAGACAAATAATCCATGTGAATCAAAGTCACGCCTTCTAATTCCTCAACATTTTCATGTACGTTTTTCGGAATAGATAAATCCAGAATCAGCAAAGGTTTTTTAAGGTTCAAAATTGCTTTGTCAACCGTTGGGTTTTGTGCGCCGGTTGCTACAACCACAACATCGGCTTTTTGAAGTTCTAAGTGTAATTCAGAATAATCTTTAACAATCAGATTTAGTTTTCCGGCTAATTTCTCAGCTTTGTCTTTTGTTCTGTTAATTAAAGTAATGTGTTCGTTTTTAGTATGTTTTACTAAATTCTCGCACGTGTTTCTTCCAATTTTTCCAGTTCCAAAAAGTAAAATGTTTTTGTTGCCGATGTCTTCAACATTTTTAAGAATGTATTGTACCGATGCAAAAGAAACCGAAGTGGCGCCGGAGCTAATTTCTGTTTCGTTTTTAATTCTTTTACTCGCCTGAATAACCGCGTTGACTAATCTTTCAAGAAAAGAATTAACCAATCCCATTGATTTTGAGTGGGCAAAACAGGTTTTAATTTGAGATATAATTTCAAAATCGCCCAGAATCTGACTGTCTAAACCAGTTCCTACGCGAAACATATGATTAATTGCTTCCTGGTTTTTATAAACAAAACCAACTTTTTGAAAAGCATCAACAGAACCATTACTGTTGTCACAAATAAGTTTAATTAATTGAAAAGGATGTTCTGCAAAACCATAAATCTCGGTTCTGTTGCAGGTCGAAGTGACAATTAAACTCTCTATTCCTTCAGCTTTAGCTTGTTCCAGCAAGTGCGTTTTAGCAGATGCATCCAAACTAAATTGACCTCTGACCTCAGCATCAGCTTTTTTATAACTCAGACCAACTGAGTAAAAGTAAAGGTGTTTCGGTACGTTATTGTTTTCCATATATTCACTTTCATAAAAGTGCAACAAAATTATTACTATAGTGTTTATAAAAGTAACGCTAAAAGTACTTTTTGTATCGCTGTGTGATTTTTTGATTCTAAACGTCTGTTTTTATGCAAAAAGAAGTACTTTTGTAGCAAAATCAAGTCGTTTGAAATGATTTGTTTAGAGTCATTCTAAATAACATTTTGCAATTGTTCTGATTTTTGTTTCAAAAAAATATCGCTATGAGTTCTCAAGAAGTTATAAAAATTGAAGACGACTTTACGCTGATCCGTTTTCAGAACGACAGTCCAGAATCTTTTTTTGCGCAGCACGAAATAGGTACGGGCCTGATACAGTTTCACTTCGGGATAAAAGGCAATGCCAAATTTTTGTTCAAGCAGGGTTCTTATGCTCTGGATTTGAAGGAAGAAAAATCGTTGCTTTTGTATAATCCACAAAAAGAATTACCGCTGAATTTAGAACTCGCTCCAAATTCATGGGTGATTTCAGTTATTGTTTCTATCAAAAAATTTCACGCGTTGTTTTCTGCAGAAGCAGATTATATTACTTTTTTAAGTCCTGATAATAAGGATAAAAAGTACTATAACGAAGGAAATATTAGTCCGTCGATGGCGATTGTGTTGAGTCAGCTGTTTCATTATAATCTTCATCCATCCATAAAAAATCTTTATTACAAAGGAAAAGGATACGAATTATTGAGTTTGTATTTTAATAGAACAGAAGATCCAAACGCAGAACAATGTCCGTTTTTGATTGATGAAGATAATGTCCTGAAAATCCGAAAAGCCAAAGAAATTATTATTGCCAATATGGCCGAACCGCCTGGATTACAAGAACTGGCAGATGAAATTGGTTTGAATTTGAAGAAACTCAAAATGGGTTTCAAACAAATTTATGGTGACACGGTTTATGGTTTTCTATTTGATTACAAAATGGATTTCGCCCGAAAACTTCTTGACAGCGGATCTTATAACGTAAACGAAGTAGGATTGAAAATTGGCTACAGCACCGGAAGTCACTTTATAGCAGCTTTCAAAAAGAAATTTGCTACAACTCCTAAAAAGTATTTGATGTCAATTAATACGAATATGTAATTGCATTTCAAAATTGCTCAATTGTATTTTTAACATATCATCGAAGCCTCAATAAAATAATGGAAACAGAGATATTAGGAAACCATCAGGAATATGCAGAAGAAAAATTTGAAGAAGTATTAGTGCGATATAATCGATTTGGAAAAGACATTTATAATGTAATTAAAGAGGAATTGCCTAACGTGTTCAAACATTTGAAATATTACAAAGCAACTAAAAGCACTGAAAAATGTGTTTTTGGTGCTCAACTTGAAGATAGTTATGCGATTTATAATGACGGAACTATTTTGTTTTCTATTCAATTAGAACCTGAGTGCGAAGTAATCTGTTTAAATAATTGGAAAACTCAAATTGAAATTGGAGATTGGGATAATAACAATTATTATAAACAAGCTATTGAATTTATAAGAACAGAATTTCTGTGAGGCATAACTTAACAAATCGATTTTCGGTATTGAACAATAAATAAAAAGTAATAATTATCATATTTCTAAAAAGTCGCAAGTTCTACTTTTGACGAAATTTTTAAAAACAAATTAAATGCTTAAAGCCCAAAGCTTAAAGCCTAAAGCAAAGAATAAATGAAAGGCGTATTATTAGTAAACTTAGGATCTCCGGACAGTCCGACACC
>Ga0194135_10000059_pt1 | contig 59680 bp, 30 predicted proteins | sample LitLau_LLRF_2013_FD_134024 | JGI IMG/M metagenome (GOLD analysis project Ga0194135, IMG submission 134024) | Freshwater sediment microbial communities in response to fracking from North America - Little Laurel Run_MetaG_LLRF_2013 (version 2) | ecosystem: Environmental > Aquatic > Freshwater >...
AAAATAAAAACACAAACTAGAGTCCGATTGATAATAACTGTCGCTGGAATGAAGTCTTTCCGCATTATTTCCTTAAACTGAATTCAGACTCGGTGTGGACTAAGGGAAATATTATTTTCATTGCGTTTATAAAGAGTTTCTCGAGCGTTTATTTCTTTTTCATCATCTTTCTCTGTCTCATCAGCCTAAATAATCTATCTCAGAGTCTTCCGTCATTTCAATCTGCTGCGTGTATTGCTAGCTACTACACAGATGAAGAACTACTACACTCCTGTGTAAACCTTTCTCGTTTCTGCATCCCCTAAAATATCTCTCACGCAGCTGATGGTTGATTGATCACTCACTCGACTTTATATTAACAACGACTTCAACTTTGAGTAGTAGATTTGTTCAGTCCAGTGCAAAATATACAGCGAAGGAAGGAGATTAGAGTAAATCAGTCATTTCATCTGATGCATGATAGAATAGAATGCGACGATGTCGACGAGGAGAAAGGGTTCTCTCTTTTTCGGCTAAAAAGGGATTCAATGTAGTTCTATATATACGTTCTGCATATACATACACTACTGCTGCTGCTGAGGTAATCTTCAAGATTTCAGATTAGACTTTAGGTTCTGGATCGCAGCATCCTTAAATGGGAAAGAAAAGCGTAGAGAACTTCTCCAGAGATAAAACACAATTCAAAGAAGGGATTTTATTCAAGGGTCGAAGTAAATCGGAGATTGGATTCCAATTGAATGCTTATCCCTTTCAAAATATTTGAAAATGGATCGAAAATCTTGAGAGTCTCAACTTTGTCTCTTTTACTCACGCATACTGATACGATGATGATGGTGATGTTGAGAATCACAACAATATAGGTATATATGCAGTACACAGGATCGTCGTACAATTTATAATAAGAAGAACGTCTCAAAGTCTCAACTCTGCTGAGCAACACCAAATCCAAAGATATCTCACGCACTGGGAATGAATCTTGGGGAATATTGAGAGAGGAGATACGTGAATTTTTGTCCAACTTTTATTTTTTTTCTTTCAAAAGTGTTCAAAAGGCTTATTAACTTAGAAATTTACTTGGAACAATATTTCTCGTGTGTCTTCTTTTTGATACAGTCCTTCCGTCTGTCCTTTCACGTCTCTTTGAAAAATTAACCCCTTTTCGCACAAGCTTTTTATATTCTGATTACAGTAAAAGTCTTTGAAGTATTGGAGAGAAAGATCGAGAAAGTTAGTGACAACTTAAGACCAACTCGGATGACGGAGTAAGTGTGCAATTACTTGACGAGGGAATTATTCATTGGAGGTGAGCTTCAGTTTGAAGCTGTCAAAGGAAGCAACTCTGGACAAGTCTCAGAGTGTAAATGGTTTATGGGAAGAAGAGTGGTCTGTCGTAGACATGCGGATTATATCTGAAGAACCAAGTTTGGACTATTCAAGGAGTAACACAATGTCTTAAGACTGGAAGCTTCTGATGATGATGAGAATTTCTGTACCATAACCGGAGCAAAAGTGTCTCAACTTGTGTTATGTGACTCTTCAGCAGAGTTACAACTTAAACTGAGGAACGAAGAAAGCTTGTTGTTCATCTCCATTGGTTTCTCTTCCCAAGTGAGTCTCCCGATTGGCCCTCTTTACATCATCGCCCTTATATGCTCTTCTCTGTTGGTTCCCCGATCATTTTTTCATCTTCACCAGGCACCCAAAAGCACCCTTCGAGTCTAATCTCCTTTTAAAGTAACCACACACACACACACACACTCGTCAGAGAAGGACAGCATGCTGATAATGATGCACCTGGGGAATCTCTTGAATCTCATCTTTTGCTAAAGGCACAACCTAATTGACTAATTGCCTAGTAATTAAATATTTGATTTCCGCATGTGGCTCAGATTGGTTTGAACTTTTCAATCGGGATCCTACACGCTTTGTATGCACATAAAATGCTGTATTCCTGGAAAGAGTGTATGTATGAGTATGAGAGCAATCCATAATTCATTGAGACCACAGCAGCTTCAATAAGTTTGGTGAAATAGATTGAGTAGAAGAAAGCGTGACAGAGACAGTTTTGAAGTGAACTCAGTCAGAATGAACTTAAGTGATGGAGTATTTTAGTATTTTTACAAACAGCAACTCTGAATGGAAAGTTTCACTGTAAAGCACAAGGAAAATAGAAACCAAGGAATAATAATAAAGAGTCAGAAGCTCTTGATTCGAAGTCATTGTTTGAATTCCATAGAGCAGTCGTTGTTGGTTAGTATTATTTTTACTTGGTTCTCGCAGCAAGTCTGCTGGGAACCACCGACCAATTTCTCTGCACACATACACAACACATAAAGCTACAACTGAGGAGAAAGCAATTTAAATTATGCAGTGGAACTGTGTTGTACTACTACTACATACTATATATAGTGTTAGCCAGTGTTATTAGGGTTCTTCTTATGGATGTTGTGTGTGTGCTGCAGCAACAACTTTCATGTTTATCATGGAATATATTTCATTTTCTGTATTTCAGCTTCAGCTCTAAATGCATCTCATCTTCTGCTCTGTTTCGGAAATGGCAGAGTCTGGCTGGCGTTGGATTCACCAAGCATATGAATGAAAGCTTATACATACAGTTTTGACACAAAAGTGAATGCGAGAAATCCTAACGCGATGATAACAAGGAAGATTCTGTTTGTAAGGAGAATGTTTATCTCCAACTTAAGATTAGCTCTTCCGATAAGAAACAATTCTACTTATACAACACACCGACATAGGCGACACACAAAACAATTTGAATTTCCTAACTAGCTCATTTTCTACATTCACGTAATTCGGGATATTTCAGGCCTCTCGGAGAGTTCTTTCCACTTTCAATCTTCGAAAGAAGAACAAGAGAGCTCCTTACAAGATTTCATACTGCGTAGGTATGCTCACATACTATAAACATATAGTTATCGTACTTTGAGAGTGAAGCAGACTCTTCAGTCTCATGTGAGATAAGAAGTTTATAAAAGTTTTTTTGAAAAATGTGGAAAGTAGAGTAAGACTACTACGATAAGAGAGTTGGAGAATTTTGAATGCGGTGAGACCAACACACACACACACACAACCTGTCTTGTGATTACAAACTTTCTATGATATTTCTGATTCAAAAAAGGTTTCTAATAGCCACGTTTATTGCTCAGATATGAATGACATGAGGATGAAACTTTTGAGGCGTCGTGTTAGGTAAAAGCGCTTTTACTTCGTGCTACTATCTTATCTTAAACCTTTAATTCAAGTCATATGTGTGGTAACAGGGACTATCGAGAACTTTTTAAAACCTTATCGTGACGACATATTTATTCCACACTGATCGCGAGGGAAGACTTTGAGTGTAAAGACTCTCATTCCGTATATAGATTTCTTATTATTAAAATTCTTCAATATCCCAGCAGATGAGGAAGATCTCACAAAGACGTGTATATTATTAGTTATTACTGTCTCTGCTGTCTCATCCCCTTTTACGTTGCTTAGTACACGTGAGAATTTGTGCATTTCGGAGAGTTGTTAAAAAGTTGGACGGAGAGTTCGTCTACAATACATTCCTCTGGTTATAACTACTCTGCTGGTACTCGGTATGACACTTATAATGGATTCGTAATTGGCTTATTGTGTAAAGACATAATGAAGTTTTACGACCATATTAATCACCTCGTTATAAAACCTGATGTCTTTCCTGCGTGAATGGAGAAGATTTCTGTATAAAAATTCCCTTTTCTCAATCAGCAAGGATGAAAATGAAGTGTTTGATTTAATTAGCTCTTAAAATTATGAGTGAGTGGGCACACTCCAATAAATCTGGTCGTTGAGAGGCTCCTCCGAGTGAGTTTCATCCTCTTTTTATAAGATTGCTGCTGGAGTGTTTGTGATTTTAATCTGGAGAACACAATAACACACGGGTGAGTTGCCGTGTGCTCGGAAAGAATTAGTAGAAGAGGAGACAGGAACTGGAACTGTTGCCGATTATAAAGATGAGATCGAAGGGTATCATTCATCATGCATGAAGGAAATGGAGGAAGCATGAAGTGGAAGTTCAATAATTCTCAGAGTTACATCCCCATTTCTAGAGAGGATCAGATCAGAGTCGTATCGCAGAGTATAAATTCAAACTGCAGCTGACGGTTGTCTAGTCACAGCAAATTCGTTGAATATATTAACTCGCATTTCTAAAGGTCTAACCATGTGAACCGTGTGTGAGGAGAGAGCTGAGCTAAATGTACGGGAGGATGGTTTCGATGAGATTTGACCAGGATTGGTATCAACTCTAGGATAATTTCATTTTCTCCTGAGGTGTACGCGTAAGTATGAATGGAAAGCATTTTAAATTACTTGAGGAGTAATGATCACATGATAGAAATAGCTTTTTTATACTGCGCATATTGTGCATACCATTCCTTTATATACCAGAACATTGAGAAACCATGAAATCTCGTGATTTTCGAAGGTTCCTTCCAACCTTCCCATTGAGTCAACCCGAATTTTTCTCAGCGATATTCCTTTATCTAATGGTGCCTGTAATGAAAGTTTATGTCACATACAAATCGCGTTGAAAATAAAGGTGCTTGAAAAACGACTCCACAGTTTCCCCAGTAAAGGGCATTAACGGCATATAAATTACTTTAAATAAGTTGTAAGTAGTAAAGTAGTGCGTATAGACTCTGTCACCGATATTATTATATCCTCATTCTTACGTTGTTGTACGTGGGAAAGCTTCATGGAGACTTCACGGTCATCGTACATAATTTCTTCTCTTCCTCCTGTTCAGTAAATGTGTGTGCAGGAGCTTATTTCATAGAAGAAGGTCTTGTGAAATATATTTGAAAACTTTTCATGTACTTTCATCGTAAGAATGAACGGCGGCGGTGTATACAGTCCAGTCAACAATCCCAAGCTACAGTGTAAATATAATCTTCTACACGATAGTCCAGAACAGGCAAAGATGCACCCACCCAACTGATCACACGAAAAGTGGTACAAATGAATTGGACGACGAATCAGCACTTTCATAAAATCTCCAGAGTTTACGTACCTTATGTTGCATCGTGTGTTCTCTCATGATATCCAAGTTTCGACCAGATGCGACACTCATTTCAACTCATGCTGCATTTCAATTCCTCCATTAGACACGCTTCTGCAGAACCTATTTGAACACTTGAACTCCTACGGTAATATTTGTATAACATTTCATCTTCGAATCCTCTAGAGGGGCTGTGCCCGTCGGACATTAATTGTTGACCATTTCTAATTTTTAACAAATTGCTTCTCTTTGTTTTACACTGCACTACCCATAGCAAGAGTACATATGTGCGTGTAGAACATGAATGTAAGAATGGAATTCAATGCATAGCGAATTTTCTTAAACTTTCTATTCGTTGAATTATCGTGTGTGCATATTTATACTTATTAAAATGCTTCATAGGCAATGAGTACTTAGGACTTACGAGGAATTTGTGTAGATGATACGAAACAGCAATCTCATCTGCAGAGACTAAAGGAGAGGACCAAAGCAAGTCAATTTCAGATGGTGATTTGATATACGACGAGTGTTCAATATATATTCGTCCCGTTTATATGCATAATGCATGACTAAGCGAATTCAGTGAAAAGTCAATATCCAATAAATTTTTCTTATTCACCCTGCGAAACATTCCCCTTGTGAGACATACGTGAAAACATGAAAGGCAGCTGATCTTTTCGAAAAAGTTATTTGGGAGAAAGTCCCTCCACGCAACTAGCAAATGTGTAAAGGTGCAACGCAGCGGAATTTACTTAAGAAAGTGGCGTCGTCGTCTTATGCGCGTATCTATAGTCGATGGGGAATAAATGGTGAAAGCATAATAAGTCTCCTTATTGGAGAAAGAAACTTTTGAAACCTTTCATTCATAAGCATCACAACGAATAAAAGTGTGTATAGGGTGAGTCAAGAGAAGAACGCGGAAGCTTAGGCTCCTGCCAGAGACAGGGACACATAATCCTCAAGAATTTCTGAAATATATTATCCTTCCTGATTTGAGGCGGTGGCTCAGAAAACGATCCTATCGCTTTGGACAACCCTAGCGCACCCCAAAGCACACAAAGTCTCCAAGATAACTTGAAGATCTCGTCCGAAACGTCCAAACAAATCTCTTAGAAAATTGAAATGACACTTGGATTTCCTGATGAACGCAACCAAGGATTGTGTAATGAGAATCCTCATCTTTCCCTTGAGGAGCACCCACTACACTTTCTCTTTAGTAAATCTCACCCTCTCTCGGTCCATCAACATTGGTTCATACTTCCCCTTCCTCCGTTATTACAACTACTACAAACCATAATCGCTCTCATCTTCAGTCCCCAGCGGCATAAGTGTGTTCCCTTCACTCGGAATAATAAAATACAAAACTGTTATTCATAACCTATTAATATTAATTATCACTGGATGTGTACAAAGACATTCAACGCACAACAACAGTTTGCACAAAGGAATTGTTAATGACTCCGAGATAATGTGAATGCAATGTATCGCGTTTACAAACGAGGCCCACACAGCTAATTACATTTTTGTACTGTCAAGCAAAGCTACCTGGAAGAACATGAAAACACACTTGTATCTCTTTGCCCATCTCCTTGCTTGCGAGGACATTAAGTCAACCATCGGAAGATTGATTAGAGATACGAACAGAACTTTAGTAGGGTTTGATAAAGAACTGCCATATATCTTTTACTTCTTCTTGGAGATCCTTCACGGTGATAATATAACGAAGAGCAGAAAAAGTTGAGGGAGAGTGAAGTCCAAAAATGGACATTGGTCATATTATTACAATGACGATTGCAAAGGAGAACATCACATCATTAAAAAGTCAACCTAATCAAATCAAATCTCAATCTGATGTGAAGTTGCGAGGCAGATGAGATTCATTAAACATGAAAAGTGAAAAAGAGCGAGAGAGAGAGAGACAGACTGGTTGGATTTGTATCCTGAAAGAGAGAAAGAAGAACACATGTCGTATAATATGAAAGAGAAATGTATAAAATCAAAGAAGGAGACTCAATGAAATAAAATGAGTTTTGAGGGTCACACCCTGCTCACTATGTGTACAGTCCTTTTTTATTTACGATTTCGAATAAATTACAGCTGTAAAACAGAATTGTACATAAGTTCGAACAAGTGCTCTTGTTTCCTTCACATTTAAATGTAGAAGTGAAGTAGTGCAAACATAATGATCATCATCATGTATATAGTTTGTAATAAGAGTAGTGTGACAGACTTAGATCAGGATTCAATGAAGATGATAAGATCCAGTGCGTACAGTATAATATGTACCTGTGTGCCAAAATGTTTCTTCTCTTGTAATACATTTTTAGTAGTCATGAGTAATTTGAGAATCAGTCAGAGGTATTCAATATCAGAGGGCGATGCGATGCATGGAAGCTTCCATATATTTACGCATGCAAACATAATAATATAATAATATATAGGTCTCGCGTCCCTACTGCTTTGTGTGATCTTATTGAAGTGCTTATATTTCCAAGTGAGAAAATTGTTCATTACACACTACGCACAGGTATCAATGTATCATTATATTTTGGTTGTGAAGCAGTCTTGTGGGCACCTAAGGTGTAGGAACCTGCCATGTGGAGGTGGGCCACAGGCAGGCGAGCATCAGTCAGGTTATTATGAGTTGCCTTAATGAGACCTTTATCATTTTGAATAGGAAGGCATCTCTCCCTTCCTTCCTTCCTTTGCTGCGGTGGTGTAGATGCGATGCAAATGTTTGATGAGCAATATAAGAATAAGGGATCGTAAAGATATCTGTGTGTGTGTGTGTGAAAAGGTGAGCTGGAGTTCAAAGAGGTGCTGCATACGAGATTCATTGTACGAATAACATTACATAACAACACACATATGAACGGAATCTTTCCCTCAGGGTAAACTCATCATGATTGCTTCTAGCCTCTTTGAGCCTTTCCAGGCGGTTCTATGGATCCTTTTCACCAAAATGACAGTCACTCTGGGTGGCCAAAGATTAATGTTGTCTAACAAGCTTCAGGAAAGGACCCCTATGTATGTGTAGGGTGTTCTTCGGTTGTTGGTGTCCTATACTTTAAAGTGTGTGAATTCACTGCTTCCTACTACTATACAATAATATCTCTCGCAGGCGATTAGAGAAGATCCTCACATTTCATTCTTTACACATTTCTTCACAGCACTTTCCTCCTCGTCGTTCCTACTATTACTACTAGCTTGACTGGCTAAGTGCTTACACGGTGGGTATATCACAAGTCATTCCTGCTGCTGTCGGGAGAACCACATTCTCGTAATGAAGGACCCTCGTTCCTACCTACCTACTACAGCAGGATGTCGGTCCATTACCAAACACCTTTTGACCCTCTCTCATCTCTCCTTTAAACAAGCTTACGTGCCTCAATATCACATACAAACCTGGAAGACCAGCTTTATGTTCCCTGCTTTCTTAACAACTTGAAAGATGAGCTCTTCAAGTTTCATTCTTAAGTCCTTCTTTAAATACTATTGTACGTTTCGATGGATGGATGCTGACCTTAATTGAACGCGAGGGAATCAACTCGACGAAAAAATTTATTTGCAGGAGTGTTCCCTTCTCCATTAATCTAAATGATTGTCCATTATTACATGTACAACTACACTACTACTTCGAATTAAAGACTGCTTGAATGCAGTTATAGCTGAGAGATAATGTGAGGAGTCTATTCTATGTTCAAGCCAATGAAGAAAGTCTCCTTATTTATTCCATGTAAAGAATGTTCAGTTCGACAGTATAAATGTTTGTCTTCTAATTCCTGAGGAACATTAAGGGTCTCGTATTTCTATTGTCAGATTGGAACGACTTTTGTTAAGCTGAACAATTTGATTCCTACTACATCGTGAAGTAGTAGTAGGCAAACTAGCTTCCTTTTAATTCAGAGAGTACTAGTTGAACATGGAACTAGAGACGGAACAAAAGTTCAATTGATTATAGTCTAAAAATATATGGAGAAAGGTTCCTTCCAACACAAAAAAATCCCACATTGAACCAACCCAACCAAAATACAGTCGAAAACTCCTCATCGTCATTCAAAAAGCATAGCGTTTTAGCTGATTTAAAAACCACGTATTGTAGGGATAATGAGCTTATGTACTGTATATTTTTTTTCAAAAAGTTGTCCGTTTTCCGTGTACGCTTCTATCCTTATTGATTCCTTCCTTACAACCGCTTAACTTCACTTCACAAGACACCTGACGAAATGAATTACGAGTCCAATTCTAATGGTAATTATATCAAGTATTAGCACAGTCCTTCTTTTATTCTGTATCGGTATATATATCATATTAAGCTCAGGTACAAAAACGTTGCAAATTAATGTGATTCCTTAGTATTGAATAATGGTAAAGCTGTTAATGAGATTATAGTAAATGTGTGTGAAGGTATTTTTGGTTTTTTATCTTCTGGTTACTCCGTAAGTGGTCCTTTTTTGAGCACTGGAAGACTTTTCTTCTCCAATATTATTCCGTGAAGATGAAGTGTTATGAGACTTACTAGCATCCCTCGAATTAGATCGACCTTCCGCATATTTACCTGCTTTTATCTCCGGAACAGCAGTCACTGCCAAGTAAAAAACAAATACAAATACAGCCCGATACACAATCAGAGATGCATTACAGTTTTTTATTCATACAATAAATGAAAGGCAAATAATAATGATATAGAAGATGACAAAAGTATTACATCTACATCTACAAAATACAAGCATAGCTCACAAGTTCAAATATTTGGTTACATTACTTGGGTGAAGTATTCGTTTTAGTAATGTCATTATATAGGTAAAGAAGAAAGTGATTCTTGGACACATTCGCGTCACACAAGAGAAAGTACATTCTGGTTTTAATTATTAGCGAAACAGTCACTATAATTAGTCATGTGTTAAAACTTTGGACAGAGGAACTAGAAGAAAAGGAGGATAAAGAACTATCAAAGAGTTCGCATGCATTCAGTTTAACCTTAAAATAGTGTGTATTATTTATTGATACCTGAAATAATCTGTGTACAATTGACCTAAACGTTTAGTTAGCCCAAAAAAACGAAATAACTAGGATGAGCATCACTGAATCTTTGAAAAGACTATAGAACGTATTATTTCATTATGTGTTTTCTTAAACTTTAATAGGCCATGTGCTTTGTGACTAGCTCCTTAAGTTTATTATTAGCAAATATTCTCGTACTTTATTATTGTGTATTCCTTCTGCTTAAGTTGCCGCACATTCCTACTTTTCTACGAAATATTCGGAACATAATTAACATCCTTCTAAACATACGACAAATTATATTGCACTGAATTGACTGGATTATCGACATATAAGGCATAAGGTGAAAAATATTTCTTTGTTGTACTCCGCATACAAGGAACGACTGATCGAAAAAAGGAATAAAGTATGTGTGGGCCATCATTTGCAATAAAATAGTGATGGTTGGTAATAATAATCAATTAAAGATGAATATATAAGTTAGAGGAAGATTATGCGAAGTTACTTTTAAAACAAACGGCAAGAAACGGATAACTTGTCACCCCCAAGCTTATACTGACCGTGATGCTTTTCTCGAGACTTGACGCGTGATCCAGTGTTATTACTCGCAAGCTGTTTAGCTTCCGTCGGGGTCTTGACTGCCACAGGAGGCTTGTTCCTTATGGGCAATTTCGAAACTTTCACTGTCGGATGTTGATGCACAACAGGAGTATTTGTACGAGAAGATCCTGAGGTTTCTTCCATGTCAGATCTCTTCATGTGATGAGACACAATTCTTCCCCTCTTATTTTCCCGTTGAATGGTGTTGGATAATGAATTATTATTGTTGTTAGTCGGATGAGAAGAATTAGTGAGATTATTTCTCCCTGCAAGTTCATATCCTTCAGTTTCGACTTTTTTGAGAGATGGAATTTTCTTTATATTATTCAGATTCCTCTTCATTGAAGCTTGATCGTTGGTGTTGTTGTTGCTGTGATTTGTCACAGAAGATGACTTAGCCATGACAGATTTCCCTTGATGAGTAGAAAACGATGAGGAGACTTCGGAAACTTTAGATGAATTGTTTTTCACAGTCTTATTGCTACTACTACTGATACCCGTAGGAGTTGTTTTGGTATTTGATGAATTGTTCTGTCTGTCCACCATGTTTGATATGAGAGATGAGGAATACTTATTACTCTCCGAGTCTTGAAGTGTTGGCGACCGAATCATCTCTTCGTTGTTTTCTCTAGAATAATTCTTGTGTTTCCTCCTACTGCTAGCTGTAGAGTGGATTACATTGCTGCTGTTCTTACTTTCAACATCAGATTTCGAGATTTGTATCACAGATATCTCTTGAAATTTCCCTTTGCTAGAGTCTACTACGGATGAATAATTGTCTGAAGATGCATCTTTCCGAGGAGGAAGTGGGGGAACCAAAGACACTATGTGACTCTTTTCTTCAATCTCATCCAACTCCGGACCTCTATCGTCTTCCTGATCGCTTCGTGATCTCTCGTCGGAATCTTTCCTTTGCCAAGGATAAACAACAGAAATCTTTGGCATAGCTTTTACTTCTTCAGTCACAGAACTTCTATTACGAACTCGCATAATTTCATCCATCCAAGGTGGCTCCGATCGAGTTTGGTTTGGACTAGATGCAGACTGCTTACCAACCAGATCCCAATCAGTTACACGGAGTTCCCTACTACGGGCTTTGTAAACCCATTCAGGTTCTGAGGATGACGATGACTTATTTTGAAGGGTTAAGGATTTCATTGTAGGACTAGTTGACTGAGGAGTCGGGCTTCCTTCTGTTTCAAAATGTGCAGGGCCTTTCCAAGTGTGATCCATACTTAACACGGGTTCAGGGGAGATACCGGGGTAATCTGGGGCATTATTATTATGAGGATAATCTTGGTACTGATTGTGAGAACTACTGCTCTCTGTATACTCCCCAATTGTCACAATCGACTTGGATTTGACCTTGTTACTACTATTGCTTGCAGTCCTGTCTGTTGAAATAGCGTAGTCATTCAGTCGATTTGCGATTTTGGAGTGAGACTCATTTACTTGCATTGGATTATGATAAACAGATTCTTCCCTGAGCATTCCATGACCTTCGGAGTAGCGATCGTGAGTTTTATTGTGACTACTGGCAGTAGCAGTAGGTCTGCTGGAATAATTGTTACTTGAAGAAGATTTAGGCCTATCAAATACACTACTGTCGGATGGTTTCACAAAAGCAGGAAGACCAGAAGACATTCCATACGAGTTGGAGTCTCCTCCACCCAAAGAATGTTTCCTTCTGAAGTCCGCATAACTTTTTGGTTGTGGAAAAGCTTTAAGAGTTACAGAGTTTTCAGATGTGTCATTCATATCTCTTTCATATCTCAACTCCACATGGGTTATCTGAGGTTTGCTCGGATTTGTCTCCACTTTCGCTTCCATGCGAGTCAATCGGAAAGGCTTGGGTTGATACTCATTCGCAGAGTTCTCCTTATCTGAATTCGGAAGGAAGTAATTACTCATAGTACTACTACTGTTTGTAGATAGTTGGGACACATTGTTACGCTTTCGATTTCGATTATTCATCTCAATGAGACTTCGCCTAGTAGCGAGTGGAACAAAAGACCCGTTTTCATAGAGAACATTATCAAAACGAAAGTGACTGGGATAATCTTGATCCGGGTCGACGACAAAGTCATCCAGTTCCGAGGGAGACTCTGACTGCAATGAGCTGGGTGACTTGAGTTGCTTCAAGTATCGCTGAATCTTCATTTCCCCGTAGTTAGATAAGATGTTGTGGGACGGAGATGGAATTCCCTCCCGGCCTTCTACATTCATAACTATGTGAGATCTTTCCAATGCGATATCACCCGCTCCGTCAGTTTCCTTGTGGAGCGATAGAATGGGCAAAAACGCAGGAATTGTTGAACTCCTCGACTCGCCACGTGAACTAGAGACAAATGAATCACTTTTAACAAGAAGTGAAAATGGTTTCGAAGCAGATGAAGAAGAGTCAGAAGATAGAGGGTGGATTTTATGCAGAATAGCCTCTTCTTGTTTTTTCAACAGTTCTTCTCTCATTGCAGCGGCGGACTCTTGTTTCTCTAAATGGAAACTCTCGACACCCACACCATTAATGATGACTTCAGATGACTTGTCACTACATTTGTCAGACTGCGATGAAGTAGACATTCTTTTTATTAAGTGCTCTTGCTCACTCGACACCGACACATTTTCATGAGAAGACGAGTGAGATTTCTTTTTATCACCTTTCTTCTTCTTTCTAAATAAATGGGATGTAGAAGGCTTATTTTCATCAGTCTCTACTATATGAAATCTTCCCGAGTCTGCCGTGAAGTGAACTTCTGTCTTACAAAACTCGACTTTCTTGGGCCCTTTCTTGAAGGGATCGTTAGTTGCTGCAATACTAGTTATGACATCGTTGTCTCTAACTTTCTGCGATGGCTTTTGAGCATCTCCAGATGAAATCCATGTATGGGAAACCTGACCTAACGCACCTGCTTTTACAATGCCACTATTGTCGATTTGCTCAGAGTCTTCATTACGGGAATGAGTGAAATCAATATTCTCATCCAGGTTATAAATGTTGAGTTCCTCTCGAAAGCGATCAGAAGAAGTTTCGGAAGTGGTTCTTATTCCCCCAGTGGTTGTGGTACGCTCAAGGTTAGAATTGCTGCTGCCATCCTTACCTCTGCCTTCATCGAGAATTCGCGACAAGGAATCATTCAAGAAGCTGAGTTGCCTTTGAGTTTCCCAATCAACACTTTCATCCTTCTCATCGCTCCACGTAGCTTCCTTCTCTCCTTTTGAGAAGTAGTTTTTGTATGACATCTTGTGTAGCAAGTCTGGAGCCTCATTGAGCATTTTCAAAAGTTTTCGTGATCTTTCAAGGGACGGTGAAAGAATAGAAGGATTTGCATTGTGATGCAGAACATCGGGAGTTTGAATAGAAGGTAAAGCCTCCACATCTTGATCAACAATCGAAGAATTCAAAAAAGTCTTTGTCCTGCTGTCAGACTTGCTTTCTGCAAAGCTGCTCGAATTTGCAAATCTTGATATTCGTGACTCTAGCAAGAGTGTCTTGTCATTGTGATCACTCTCCTCATTCATCGTTTTCAGTATTGACTTCTGATGAGAAGAATCGGTTGAGCTTTCAGGAATAGATAAGCCAGCAGTTCGATCAGCTGCAGAAACAATTGGGTGATAAGATCCATTGTTATTTGGAGATGACGAGCTAAAGAACTTTTTATTTGCTTCTCTTTTCTGTTGTGAACTGTGTGCACTTTGTATTAAGTCCCAGGATCGTGAGACAACTCCTGCAGATTGGATTCCAGGATTGGTTTCGTTTATCAAGTTGCCCGTTCTACGGAGAGATGAGAGAGCATCCAAACTACTTAATGTTTGCTCTTTATATGGAGGGTCATCAGTTGACGAATCTTGCTTAGAATCAATCCCTAAATTGACTACATTCCGTTGATGATTAGCACCCGACGAGGTATTGACTGGAAACTCACTTGTGGTGGTAGTAATTATATGTTCTTCAGGTCTTGACCGATAAGATGACCGCGTATCAAATGACTCAAACCCATAAGACTTCCTTCTCTGCTTGAAATCGAAGGCAGCAGCGTCGTTTTTATCAGGTTTTATTTCAAATAAAGGAATAGCTGAGTCACTGCATGTGTCTACTTCTTCGGTAGAATTATTCTCTAAAGTAACCGTCGATGAGCGAGAATGTTCATAGACATGCTTTGAGTCATCTTCACTCCTTCGTTCAATCCTTGAACTGTGATGATGATGATCTAAGTCTTCTGCAGAATCACTGTCTTGGTTGAGATGAGTAGAACTACGTAGTTTCGACTGAAGCTCAAGCTGAATTTCTACAGGGAATCCAACTCGAATTTTCGGCGAGATATTCTTAAATCCTACAATAGACAGGGCACCTGTCTCATTCAGTCTCGATTTACTAGAGGAAATTGCGTAGTCCGGAGAGCTGAGGAGGTTATCGTCAGAATCTTCAGTGACCTCGTCTCTCGAGGAGACGTTCACCACGTCGTCTTCTGGCTCTGGGCTACTTGATGACACAACTGGGGGAGCTGGGGTGTGTCGTCTCGTTGGAGGACGTCTTACCCCCATCGTCCCACTGCGACTCATATTAATTCTTTCCCGTTGGGTGGAATTATCCAACGGTTGGAAAGACATCTGTTCAACACAACACACAGTTTAGGCATTTTTAAGTTTCAGCTACATTATTCTTTTCTCATAAAGTCATTAAGTCATTTCTTAAACATACCTGGAGCCCTTCAAAGTCATCACTACGGCTTCCACCCACGACCACCGTTTTGGTCGTAGTTCGAGAGTTCGTACTCTGAAAATAGTTAAATATCATTAATGCACAAGCACACTACGCTTTTTAATATTTTATGAGTATTCTAGTCACATTGAAGCATTCACATTTGCACTGTGTAAAATCTCGCATTGGATAACACTCAAGAGATTAGACGAACAAAATCTGGACGAAAATCACTGCAACACTTCTTTGTGTTAACCTCTGGGTTTTTAGGATCGCATTCGCCATGCTGGGATATTCTTATCTCTCAAAGAATCAACCCACAAAATCCGAAGCTACTGGGCTTTATTACGAAGCAAAGAATATCTCATAAAAAGCTCCTCATTTTTACTCTCATATAATGTGCATGAGTTTGCAAGTCCAAACACAAAAGCAGTAAATGTTCTTGCTCTCTTGCCCAAACGAAGAGAAGGGTGAGAATTGTTCTTGATTAAATTCCGTTAAAGTAGCAAAAGGATCATGTACGCACAAAGAATTAACTCCTGAAAAATACAGATCTAGTTTTGCTCGCCGTGCTACAGAAGTTTAAATAATATACGAGTACTTTGCATATCGCATTTTACTTCTTCAACATGCTTCAGAATTTTACCGACATTTTTCGGAAAACTAACTCTGCAATGACTGGAGCAAACTTCAAGTGCAGATAATCTCATTCTACATTGTTGTTACCCATTTAACTTGAATTCACAACCAAGAAAGGTAGTTCAGTGCTAACGAATGATACAAAAGTTGAAAAAACTATACAAAAGTTTGGCTCAATTACTCAATGCACGTATAGATACTAAGGCTGCAAGTTTCTTTACGGTATGATTTAAGATTGATAAGCATTAAGGAAGAATTAAGATTACGAATCTTTGATATGACGGCAATTGCGATTATTACTCTGCCCAAAGGCGGAACTAACTTGTAAATCAATAAATAATATAGCAATAAAATAAGAAAGGAGATTTTGTAAAAGTCTGAGTGTCTGTGATTCCTGAGATTTTAATTAGCGATGTAAAGCAAAAAACCGTTTCGAGCAAATAAATCAACGTTATTCTGTTTGCAGATCAATTTCTCATTTACAATGGTTAGAAATATTGACTGATAGCCATAAATGGACTGTAGTGATAATTATTTTTACTACACAAGCAAAGAATCCATTTAAGGCTACATGTGGATAATAGTCAATAATCGAGAGAGGTTATTTTTTCTCACTTATTCATTTCTACACAAATCTCTGAAATTTTCTCACACTACACCAAACGAGGAATCCGATTGTTAATTGTTATTCCTGACTACTACACAGACACATAAAATAATGACGTGTTTTCGGTGGCAGTTAACTCGCAAACAGAATGACTCATTGGTTTATGTGTTAATGGATGTCATTTCAAATGCACACACGTGTAAAAGACATTCTTCTTCATTACACAATACAAAAGATTGATCTTATCACTTCCATGTTAATTACAGCTAATAGAAAATACACACGGCCACAAAAGTCGTATATATATATGCTGTGTATATATATATATATGCTGTGTTGCTTTCTATATTAGCTGCTATAAATGTTCTTACTATTAGTTCGTAGAATAACAAACAGGCATTTATAATTCGAAGGCCATCTAATACAAATAAGATGACTTGTTGGAACAAAATGTAAAAAGACAAGAAATTAAACTGGAGTAGTGCGAGTGTGTGTAGAAACAAATCGAAAAGAATAAAGAGTGACAGTACAATGTCAGTTGATTGTTACCTTGCTTGTACTACGAACTCCTCTGGATGAACTCATTTGGTATGTCGTGGTGGATGTTTCCGTACGAGAATTATTAGACGTGTCTCCAACATCTTGGAATTGAGTATGGGAACGGACAATCTGAAAGTTAGAGTCGGGAGCTTGTCCTTGGATGACTTCAGTCCTTGTCTGTTCTTTAGCTCTCTCCGATTGTTTGCAGTCTTCTCGCTTCGATAAACAAGGAGGAAAAAATTTACTCAGAAATACTTTTGGAATCGTTAAACGAAGTCACAATAAAGGTGGAACTGAGTTTTTAGAGGATCATCATCGATTCTTCTGAAGTTAAATAATACACGACTGCCATGAACTTATTTAGAGTTACACAGATCAATATAAAAATTGAGACTGAACGCAATAAAAAGTGTTTTCACAGAAGCTTTTAGATCAACTAAAAGCAGGTTCAACTAATGTAGAACGTAGAAAAGTAATTGAAAAATTGCAGGAAGTAATACACATTAGCTTTTTTCATGGAGTAGCCTATATATATATATGTAGTACAAATACGACACTGTCATACCTTTTGGTACTGGATATCTGCATTGTTATCCGTGTTGATCCATTTCCCCACTTCCTTCCTGGCTTTGTGTCGGACCCCAACATTTGTGGAATCCGACCATTCCTCAATATTATGATCGTCCAATTGAAAATTCCCAAGTTTTTCCGGAAACTTAGGGAGAGCTATGAGACTTCGCGAATCCATAACCGCACAGCGATTGAAAGAATAAATCACGCGTTGGACTCACGAACTCACTGTGAAATTGTACAAATAGAAAATTTGGATATGCACTATTATCACTGATTGCATTAAGCAGGACACACCTAAAAGACACAATGGGTTTCCGTTAGAGAGACCCTTTATCTTCCTCCTGCCTTCCTCCTCCTCTACATTAATCTCTGCGTTTGAATTTGCGAGATGCTCAAAACCACTTAATTACTACACACAACAACATCACGACTCAACTTTATATATGGATAAATTTAGGCACACTGCTCCTCATCACTCCTGCGTATATGCCGAATACCAAATTGTTGTTCATTTTCGATATTTAGCTTGTAGGTGTTTGTGAGACTTTTTGAGGCTGCGAGTTCTTCAAACTATGCAAACTATGATACAGAAACTGTGATCCAACCGATGTGAACACTGTCGAAGACCTGACTAGATCAACAGCAGAGAGGAACTGACACTAAATCGACACATCTCTCTTACACTCGACTGAGATTTTTCACTCAAGACCAATGAAGTCTCACTACTACTGCCTAAATATAAAATACTGTACATAGTACATGCACAGAGATGAAGTTTCAAGTGTGTGAGGATGATGATGATGAGGGTTGAAAGTTAGCTGAATAATGGCACTCGATGAATCTTTGAGAAATATAATTACTATCAAGGAGCAAGAGCAGCATCAGCAGCAGTAGCAATAGGTGAAGCGAAGAGAGATTCAATTTTAAGTGGATCCCTATGAAAGAAATGATTAAGTTGATACGAACACTGTTAGAAAAGTTCTTCTTGGATTAACTCGGGTTACCACACAAAATAATAATAATAAAGGTTGCTATTTAGAGAGAGAGAGAGAGAAGATATCGTTATTATTACAAGTGTATATGTATAATATGTGTTCAATGAAATATCTGCTTGTATTTCAGAAAGATTTGGTAAAAGACGAATTTCAATAAGGTTTTTCATCACCCACCCACGCTTATCATAAAACATGTGAGATAGGTGGGTGGATTTTTAGACAACATACGACGGGGCGAACTCAATTAGAGATGAGGTACCATCAGAAAAGAGCAGTTCAACTGCTCACATATTATTATTAATCTCGTAATTCCTACAAGTGTGTATGAGTATGTGTGCGTTGCTTCATAAACACGGATTATTCGCAACAAACTTTAGATTAAAAAGCTTTTACAAGGGATGCGAGGCAGGTTTATTTAAAAACGAACACTTTGCTACTGCAGCGAAATGCAACGTGGTGGTAAGCGAGCTTGACTTGCAATCCGTTCCACTCGTTGAACTTTTAAGGTCTTCTCTGAACATATATATTATATACTTTCGTGTCCTTTTCAAAATTTTATAACAATGTGTACCAGACCATTAAGCGACTCCGGTGAAGTCTTGTCGCGTCTAAAGCAGAGGAGACAATTATGACAATTCTAAATTAACCCCTATCAATAATATTACGGAACTTGGAAGCTCTTGGAACTTTTCTGGAGTAGATAACAAACACTCTGCTCACTATGAGTGTGTAACCAAACCAAAATGTACCTACATAATTATATGTAAGAATTTGAAAAATCAGAATGTAAAAATTAGATTAATTCAGGCTGTTCCTTCCTGGCTGTTCGTATGGTATTATTATTATACAATTTACGATAAACATATTTAGTAAGACTTCACCGTAAATTGCAAATGCCCATGTACAAAAAAGATTGAAAAATGCACAAAGTTGCACAAATATAAGTGAACCAATTAATTTTGTGTGTATACACTTTGTGTGCATTTTGCACCTTCCTTCATTCCAATTAAAATGGCCTTATATGGCCATACACGGCTGTTTAGATGTAATCACTTCTTATAAATTTACATCAATATTTCAACAATACTACTTCTGTATGCGTGTGGAAAGAGGAACCATTCAAAATCCCAATTATTAATTTAAGGAATTTGTAAAGACTACACCGATTAATTCTGATGATCATGTATATAGTGTAATCAAACTTACAAGTAATACATCATTGACTTGTTCTGTATAAATCAGAATCTATCTATTCAAATGTAAAGGAAGAGAGAGAGAGAGTATAGATTTTAGCAACAATACCGTCTGCTAGCAGATTGGTCAAGGTTTTAGTTACGCCAAGAATGAATTCGAGTTTAGATTGAGACACACACATCTGCTAGATCTCATTTATTCTCTCTAGGAATTGAGTGTTTTGCGTAAGTTGTAGATTTTTGGGTATTGTCTCATCCAAAGTAATTACAAGATATAGATTTAGTCATAAACCTCTATTATTACACTCTCTGTGTGTTCGGGTGCATGCACTCTTGTGAGATGAGATCATATACTAATATGTTTACCTTGGCGATAGTTGCACTAGACCATGTAGAAATAGGATCGTTTCCGCTAAACTGAATTTGTTTAAGTAACTATTGGGCTCATATATTATTATTATAGTTGATTTAAACACAAACTTGTAAGAACTTTCTTAGACATCATCAAGCGAAACTCTATAACAGTGTGTAATAGTAGCCAGTATATATAGTAGTCCCTATACATAAAAGTGAGGATAATTGAGAGTCCTTTTTCTAATGTTAAACATGTCCATACCTAATTTTACCCCATTTGTTTTTCCATCAAATAACATAATATCACTTCTAATGAGGAATTTATCAAGATCACCAACTGATGTGCAATATATACTCCTGTATGTGAGTGTTACCAGAAATTTCACGTTTAACTGTCCAAACTAGATTATGTTTTTATGTTAAATACGCGAACCAACAACAGAAAGTTGCAAATAAGCAGACACATCATTTTCGCCAATTTAGGAAACTTTATCTGGTTGCATAAGGAGATTTCTTAATCACACACTCAGCAACTCACATATAGTCAGCAAGTCTATGTACATTCTCAGCCTTAGCATCTCTCTCAGCTTTTGTCAACTTCAAGGGAATCCTCATGAGGAGATCATTACAGCAAGTAGAAAACATCCTGTGGTTAATGCAAATGCAAAGTCTCATGTATCTCGTTTCATTTAATGGGAGACATCCCATTTGTATCGCACTCACAGCAGAGTTTGGCCAAAAGTATTTTGTAACTCACAAGTCACTAAATGAACAACCGCAAACTAACTAAATAATGGTTTGCATCCTTTTCACTCTCTGCACACAACACACCTTTTGATACATAATATATTATGTGTCCCTTAGACTTATGCAATCCCGAGGAAATCATACAATAAATTAAAGATGATTAAAATTATTAAAATATGAGTCTGATTCATAATAAAATTAATCTAATGATGATTAAGTCCCTCATCAGATATTACATAGTGCTTAGAATGTATGAGAGGTAACCCACCTGAGGCATTGAGAATCCTCCAAGTTTAAGTTGTTAAATATTCCAATGAATTCTGACGAGTCTCTGCTCGAGGACCACACCTCTCGAATATATGTATGCAAAGAAATAACACGTTACACAAGTTGCGTTGTACAATGTCACTCGAGCGAACCTTGGAAGGAATTCTTGGAATATCCACCTGTCGATTCGAATGCAGACCTGATGAAAGGACTGTTCTAAACAGAGAGAAACTCGGACACTAAAAAGATGAGCGATTATGGAATGAATCTTCTTCAAAGCCTCTCGGTAGAACGCACATGGTGGTTTAATGAGATAAGATTTTGCAGGGTGAGTGAATGAGGGAAGACTAACAATGAAGAATAAGCAGGACTCGAGAAGATGTTGTTGGTTCTTCTTGGTGAGTTGACTTTAACTTGGATGGTTGCACCTGGTCTTACCATATACGGAATGGGTACCTGTTATTACTATTACCCAATTCTCTTATGAGGGCTTTCTCCTTTTAATTTTCAGCAGTGTAGGCGTCACACGGACTTCTTACACCCACTCGCGTATATTTTTTAACCCTCTCCACACAGTGTGGATACTCGCTGCATCTAACCTATTTCATATTTGACATTGATTACATTCTGAGATTACTTTAGTCACATGAGAGATCATCATCTCAGACAAAAGAATCGACTTTAAATACCATCATCATCATGATGAGTACTGAGTACGCACCATCAAATAAATGAACCAAGACTTGGAATTTCCACCACGCTCTTTATTTCATCCGTCCGTGTATAATCAAACGAGTGTAATTTTGCCTGGATCTCTTTCTTGATGATAGTGACTTTATGAGTTTTTCGAGAGTTATTCTCTTGTCACTATGCGTAGTCCGAACACACCTGGATGAAAAGCTATTATGTGAGCAGGTGTGAGTGGACTTCATCAAATCTTCTTTAAATACTTTCATTAGACATTAAGTGACAGGGCGATAACCAGCATCAGTAAGAATAACTCGCTATAAGGAGGACGACGAAGTCATTTTGTTTGCATGAGGTAATTATCAGTGTATAGAATGTTTTCTGAGGTTGGTCTGATATATCTTGATTATTAAAATATACTTGTCTGCAATGAATTAAGAGAACCATGACATAATTTTTATTACGTGCGAAATCGATTTGAAGCCAAATATATATATATATATATATATATATATATAATATATATCTCATATCCTGAATGTTAGTTTGCTTATTATGCATTCTAGTGTAATAAAAATTGTAAATCATTGCAATTTGAATTCTTCAAATACACTCGGAATAAAATAAATATAGGAGCCTAAAATTTGCTTGTTGGTATCTATGTATTGTATATGTTTGGCTATCAGGAACACAATCGGTTTCAGTTGAAACTTCGATAAGAATTCGCAGTTTTCTTTCTGTCGGTATATGTATATTATTAAGCCTATCACACGTACAGAGGTAAGGAGATTCGCAAACTGGCAGTTTCATATGATTTTGAACAACTGAACTTTATATTATTGTTAGTATGAACATTGAGAAATTGTTGAATTAGGTTTATCTCTGTACACACCTAATCTTTAGAGTGTATAGTGTGTGCATCAACCAAAGGCAGCAGATATATCAGTAAAGTGCAGACAGTGCATCAACAGCTCGAGCAAATAGATCAGTTTCAGATCTCATTCCAGATAAGAATTATGCTTTGTGTTATGATGATTTATTTTTTCTTTTTATTGGGTCGACAACAAGCTTAAATGTTGTTTGAGTAATTCATTGCATTTTCACTTATTGTGTTAGTCTGGATTTCTATTGTTGGGGAGTGTCTGTATAATATGAGTTCTTATCATCTTGCAATTTCAAATTTGCGAGGCTGTCAATTGGATGAATAACTTGGTGGAATTCGCATTACGTTTCTGCATTGCATACTACACGAGTGTTCATAGTCACAACATATAATATTATAAATTGCTTACTCTTTTAGAATTTAGAATGTAATAAAAAATCAGAAATCTTCGTAACACAATAACACACAAATACATACAGCTTAAATTTTTAAATGTCTTATTGAGATCCCCACCACCAGATGTTCATCGTCATGACTGACTGACTTCTTTACATTTTTGACGTCCGGCATCTCTTAATTTGATTCACGGTAGTGCACCACATCGAACTAGTCATAAAGGAAGACCATAATATATTATGATTCATTGAAGATGAAACTCGTGTTAAATATATTATTACTACTACTACTAATTATCATCGTTTATTCTCACCATAACTAACACTAACCTACCGCTAGGCATATATATGCATGCACACTCTTGTGTATAACATGCAACTTTCTTCAAAACGATTTCATTTGGCCAAAGATTCATTGATATGTAAGATAATTTTTAATGCTAGTTATTTGTTCACCTGTTAATAATAAGTAAGCGTCTGTAGGAGTTAAATGAAACTACAATAAAATCTTTTCAATGGTTTTAAATACGGCTTTTACACTGATTTCTCTGAAGTAGGGATTCTTTTTACATGTACACTAGAGAATGTTTCTGGTGTTCATGCGGTCTTCATTTCAGTTTTACTCTTTTATCGCCTTTTTAATTGTTAAGTATTTGTTGGTGAAATTTTGTACAGGGATATACATGAGCGTATAAGGATACTTTCGAGTTTTGGTTTAACAGGTTCCTGAAATTGAAACATATTGTGACGACGATAGTATTGGTATTACCTAGATGAATGTTCTCCAACTTTACACATTGAAACTAAAATTTCTTTATTTAGTTTTACAATTAATTTGATTTAAAGCTGTACGATCCTTTTATCAAAATTTGTGAAGAGTTCTATAGAAAAGTTCCATTTGAGTATGGTCCTACAACACGTGCGTTAAGTTTCAGGTGTCAATTTAGTCTAATTTAGAACAAGAAGAAACTACTGTTGAATATAAACTGCGTTTTGAACATATTTATTAGTATTTCAATATTAATCCATTGCAGCAGCAGATCGAATTACACAAGTTGATCAACAATACACAAAGAAATCAATTTGATAATATATAGATACTTTTTAGATTGTTAGACAAACCTTATAATGATGATAAGCCCTTGTCCCTTGTTCAGGAGTTATATACGCTCTTACACCTCCTAATTCATCTTTGTTTCTTTTTCTTACAGTACTTGCAATGACTATTTATATTTTATATCTATTTTAGTTTTGTAATTTGTGTTGAAAATTATGAAGGATTATATATAATATACATTCATTTATTATATTCCTGTGGATTAATTAATGTACAGAGAAGATTTAGGCAACTATATAACTCTATACTGTTTACAACTATTATGGTAATTCATTATTAATCTGTTGCATATAAGTGAATCCATCCTTATTGATAACACAGTGAGGTAATTGCTTGTTAAGTACAAAAGGTAATTTGCATTGACATTGGTTGAAAACTTTTAGACAAGAATTATTAGTTCCGATATCCACCATTTTTATTGTTGTTTGTATCCCTAACTGGAATAATAACTGTTCCTGATGTTAACTGACGAGGTTGCAAATCACTTTGAAAACTTGCAGGTGATCCAACTCTTCGACCATTGGGATACATAATCTCTGATTCTTTGAAGCGACTCTTGGTCCTAGTTGTGGTTGCAGATGACTCGACAGTCCCAGCTGCCTGACCGTCTGATCCCCGAAGAGTTCTCCTGGAAAATCGCGAAGTAGTATCCGTTGAAATGCGAGGCTTGCCTTCATCGTGATCTGGAGTTGTTGAGCTCATCACGTAAGTTTCATTGTAGTCATCGGAGAGTGGAGAACTTGCTCCACCAAAACCTCTTGGAGAGTTTAACGAGTTTCGAGAAGCGAGTGCTCGAGAATTGTCAGAACTTCGAAGTGGCGAATAAGCGTTAGTAGGCGTCATTGATCTTGCGGGTGAGGTAGCTTTCGAGCTTCGGAAATTAGAGTCATAAAGGTCGGTCGAGTTTCTCTTCAGATTGTCCAAAAATGTGCGCTTGGACTTGGAAACATTTGTAGTTTCGTGATTCATCCCAGTAGAGTAGTTGTAAGTGTCGTTTCTTTGTCTATCCATTGTGTTGATGTCACGGACACTCTTACTCATACTTTGGAGCAGTTTGGGAGCCAGTAGATCTGGGGAATCCAAAAGTTGCGGATTGGAAGTGTAGACTGGTGAAGTTTTGTGTCCATGAGATAGTCTCGATGTCAATTGAGGCTTTTCCTTCCCCATAGACCTGGGGGTAAAGCTCATGCTTCTACTCAAACTAGCTCCACGTCTGGAATCAGAAGTGTTCTGGTAATTGTTTGAAATTGACACGTTAATGTCATCGGCTCCAAAACGAATAGCTTTGCCCCCGGACGATGGTTTCTTTCCTTCAACTCCAAGAAGAGATCCTTGGTCATCTCCAAAGTAAAATCTCCGTCTGGGCAAAGTCTGTGATCGATCGTTTTCTGTCACAGCTCCAGTGTGCTCGATTCCTTTAAGTCTCCCGATTGTACTCGCCGGGGTTCCCACAATATACTTCGGATGGAATTGTTTTTGAGCTGGTCCATCGTAAGTAAAAGAACGCTCCTTTCTTTCCACAGTTTTCCGTTGTTCCACCTCAGCTTCTCCATTCTCATACATGGAGTTCTGGCCTGGATTGTCTGTTTCATCTGTCTTGTAGTAGTTGGACTGCTTGGAGACATATCCAGATGAGCCGAAATTTCCGGTTTCCAAAGAATCGGTGGTCGCCGGTCCATTGTATCCAAAGTTTTGCTCGCGTCTCTCGTACCCCTTCCTTTCTCCCACGTCTCCTGTTTTCTGCAATAGCAAACACCAAAACTTTTAGTATGTTCACAATTCATACGGCTTATACTCTCTGCTTTAAATTGCTTCACCAGAATGGTACAAACCATTCTGGTATTTCTTCACAGTATGCACAGTCCAAAGAGAGAGAAGAGACAGACAATGACATAAGTGACTGTCGAAAGTTCTGTCGAAGAAAACAACCAAATCGTCGAAGAAAAAGTTGTTGTGTTACCTGCAGGTAGGAAGACGTGTAGTCTGGAGAGTACTTTCGACTGGAGTTGTTCATGATGCCAGAGTGCTTGATATGGTGGATCTGATCGTGGTGTGAAAAGTGGTCAGCCCTGTGATCCGGTGATCTGGTCCGACGGGATCGTGGAGGCGGTGTTGGTGTGGGCTCCGCATCCCACGGACTCCCAGATTTGGTCACCGTGACTCGCCCAACAGGTGAGTTCACCGAACGCATTACATCTTCATGCCGATTTTTCAGGTCCTTTCACAATCAATTAGGACATTCTTTTAATTCGCATCAACCAATCTCACACACAACACTCACATACCCCACCTCCCTTCTTTCCTTTTACAGAAGTGAAACCTTTTCTCCCAAACACATCAAACTACATAATATCCCCAACCTGAAAGAATCTTTCCACGCTACACACTCGCATGTAATCATTGTTATCTGTATCACCATCTACAGCTCCGACGCATACAAACTGCAACTCTCAGAATGCACTATTCTCTTCTTATGGAATCATTTTACTTTCAGAGACACAGTCTTGTCAATAAATTGTACTAGAAAGAATGCGCTTAACAATTGTGTCTTATTTGGTACCTAGTCCATGTAATTCAATTCACCCTGACGAGGATCTCCCATAAAATTAATTGAAATTGAGAACAATTATTTTTTCATTTTACTCAAAACAATTCGCTAATAAACTTATTTCCAAGATAGCCTTAATTATCATCTTAGACTTTGAATCTACTAAAAAGGTGGAATTAAACTGTGTCTGTTAAAAGGCATATCTCCAAGCCATAAAACTAATAAGCATAAATATTTGGCTCGAACGATGGTAATATATATGTCTTGTCGCTAAATACACATTGGAGACAACAAAGCATTTGAGCAGCGGACTCTTTCACACTGACTGACTTAATAGCAGTTAGTTATTTAGTAAATGTGAAGAAACATAAAAAGAAAAATTATACCAGAGATATATACGGATATTTAGTATATAGGGACGATAGAGTAAAAAAAACCAACGAAGGTGAGTGTTATTATTAAGGAACTTACGAAGTGGACAGAATGTTGATGAGTAGGACTAGGACGGGATGGCGAGTCTTCAAAACTAATCTTCTTCCCTACGGGCTCTTTAGAGTGAAACTTGGAAGATTTACTGTGGGATCGAGATGATTGCTTTAGTTTGGAGGAGTTGTGGTTGAGAATAGGTTGTGGAGGAGCGGGTGGAGTAGGTGAATGGATTTGGGAACTCCTCGAAGTCATTGTGACGTGAATCCCAGTGGGTGTAGCAGCGATTGGAGATCTCGGAGACAATTCCGAATTCAATGAGCTGCTGGAACTACCGAAACTGCCGAAGTGACTATTGAGCCAGCGATCTGTTTCATGACGCTTTGTATGTTCTTCCTGGCCCATGTCCAAAGGTCGATTAGTAAGCACATCAGGTCTTTGAGGAATAGGACCGAATTTGGTAGTGGTGGTGGTCAAAGCTTCTGCAGGTTTACTAGGATTCCTACGAATCCTCTCAGAAACTGAATCCCACAGATCATCATCCCCGTGCCTTTGCGACGATATATTTTCTGAGACTAATCGTGCTCCATCTCCAATCTGGAATGAATGAGATGAAATTAAACGAACGATATACCTTGTAACACGCTAAAGAAATCAGTTCATCTTTGCTGTGATGACATCGCGGACGAAGAGAGACATCCTATACTCACACACAGACACGATGATGATGAGAGAGCTGTTCCTGAAATCAAATCGCCAAAACTGCTTTTGCTGCAATCCTATTAATAATCCCTTTTTAGAGGCCTATTTAATTGCTTTAAGCATAAATAATTCTGGTAGTATGGAGTGTTATATTAATTTATTATTAAACTTGAACGTATAGGTTAATGTCAGGGTTTATGGAGGAAAGAGCCCTGCGATGCCAAATGCTGTGTATGTATACCTTCGTCATAATTATCATAATTGTCTCAACCTATTCTCCTACAATTTCCTTTGGTTCAATTTGTCTAGAAATGTCACTACTAGCTGGCTACATGCAACTTTTACACTGCACTACGTGCTTTGTTGCACTCAGGATATAACTAAAACAATGGACGCGTACTGTATATAACACGAAGTGATCTTGTTGCGCGATCACGAGATGAGAGATGTGTCAAATATAAAAATGCAATTATAATCTTAATCAAACCTTGACTCCATAGTTTCCTCCTTTTGGAACGGCCACATATTCGATGAAGTTCTCACTCTTTCCGTGACTGTAATCTTGGTTGCCTTCTCGATTTTCAATGTGCTCATACTCATCTGAATCAGAGTCTGGAATGTCTTCGTTGTGGAATTCCTCGTGTTCATGTCGACGGGTTATCTCTGTCACGACGTTTCCATTATCCTTCATCTTACTCACCTAATTACACAAAGAATCATTCATACGTGATTGAATTGCATTAATGAGTTATAAGATAAATAAAAGGTTTATTATGGCATGTGCCAGGACGCTGTTGCACATTCTGAATTATTATTCGCTAAGATGATGATGATGATGAGTATGATGACTCAATAAAACAAGATAATCAAGATGGAGGAAGTTTATATACTTCATCAGATACGAATAATACAATAAGACATCAAAGATACGATTGCGTGCTACTATATAACTTAAAAGCATTGCTAAATACACTCGCAAGGACTTACTTAAAATGAGAGAGAATATACGGAAAAAGATGCAATAAAGCAGTAAGACATCTTCATAACTTCATAAGTAGAAGCGTGTAGCTCATAATCTCAAGTTTTAAAAATTCTGCATGCATATCTTTTTGCTTGTTCTTCCGCTTAAAAATTCTGTTATCTTCTCCCAAATGTTTCTCCAGTAAATCACGTACATTTTTCAATGAGTGCGTGAATAAACAAAACACTGAAAAAGTAATCTCATTCCTCTCCACCCTTTACAAAGAGATCTAATAATTATTTCAAATTTATTTTATGTTCTTTCGTCCTTGAGTATCAACCTCGTGGACGCCTACATAGGAAAATAAGTTGTGAGAACTGCTCTGAGCATCAGCATGAGTTATATATACGTGCATCATCTGAATGTCTATACAGGTCTATATAGTACACGGCACGATATATATAAGGAACATTTAAATCCCCACAGACCATCTTGAAACATGACAAAGAGTAAGATATGTGTTTTGCAAGGCAGATACTTGTAAATCCATAGACAGAGACTAAGCGACTGGCATAATATATCAGTTACCACCTAAGTCGTCAACTCACAAGAGAGAGAGATGAGTGCCTTAATTATTTCTGTTGTCCAGCAGAAGAATAATTCCACTTTCCCAACTACTCTGTGCCCAAATGGCCACATCCTGTAATTTACTTTTTGCAAGATTTTGCCAAGTTGAAGGAAAAAGAGTACTGAATGCAGCGCACACTGTTCTGCTTCAAGAATATTAAATACCTTACAAAGGATAAAAAATTTGCTTGAACTTCTCAACTTCTCATATGTACAGTCTCGTCTTCATCATCATCATCATCATCAATGTACAACATTGTACACATTCACATTGTACAAAATGAATGAACACACAAACATATTATGCATAACTTCAATCTGTTTTTCACTCCTTCAGGTAGAAGTCTATGGTGTAGTAAACTAGGTTCAGGGTTTTTAATTACGTCTAAATGTGTTCAGAAGTTATAGGAGCGATAAACACGAAATATAACTTACTTCCTTAGTATCTTCAATGTCCGTAGTTCGGTCGTGACGCCGACTTTGCTGTAAAACTTTCTTTTGAGGGTCCTTGTTATAGTACGGTAGCAATTCCCGTTTTTCACTGGAACTAAGGAGTCCTCGTGTATCTGTTCCATTTCGCAAAGCCTTCGTAACTCTCTGCAATCAAGAAGAACATAATTGTTTTTAAATTAGTACATTACACATGACAAGACATATATAATATGAATACAACATCATTCAATACGAAACAAAAATGCTCTTCTTCACAAAAGAAACAATTCGAGAGGAAAATCTCAATCAGTTCGATTGACATTGAACCTGAGGCCAAAAACATTCATTATGTGATTGTCGTGGGAAGAATATAATTCACACATTAGATCCTCTTGTCTACTGACTTATTATAACAAACTCATCTTCTTCTTTATATAATGCAGAGGAAGGTGAGTGCATCACACAAGGATGATGGACTGCGACCTTCCACATTTTATATTTATACAGTTGCTCATTGAATTTTAGTGAGTTTTTTTATCTCTACCAATATCTGATGAATAGACAAGCAATAGAACACCACAACGACATGATTCTAATAACTATATAGGAAAACTCTGCTGGGTTATTACATATATTGATGTTAATTGTTTTGAAGTCTCATCCTTCCTCGTATTGTATGTATTATCAGTTCTATACACTAATTTGTAATTCCTTTGAATATAATTTAAGAAGCTTCGTGTTGAGTCCTTGTTTTACGGCCTTTGAACTTTATAACGGCAACCTTAACACTTTATTTCTTGTATACATACACACTTCTCTGGATTAATAGCCATAAACCACAAGTGCGAGAAGAAATTCAAGAAGCACAGCAGATAGATCCACATTACAGTTATAACTTTATCATCATCTCTGAGAAATCCGTATTACGTGCATATACATTCCCATAGTCGTGTGAAAATGAAAGTATATTCACTTTTGCAGAATTTGTTTTGTTGTAGGTAGAAGAAGAGATCGAGACGATCGAGTTCACAAGTTTATTGGTGATGTTCATAATATGAATCATACATTTCACTACGCACGAGTTTACTTAATTTTTAATTACAGCGTTCTTTTTTGCATTAAAATACCGTGTAAAAATGCGTTCTTAAGGTTTTTATAACCTTTAGGCAATAATAAAAAAATACGCAATGGGGTGTGTGTACGGCTTCCCTTTTGTTAAATATTAAAGCCTTATGCTTACAATCACTCGAAAAGTGAGTGTGTACATTCATCGATCCATATTGGGAAGGATGAATCTTATTTGAGAGAAGTGAAAAAACTACTTCCATTAACACATTAAGATAATTCGCACACATAGACTTAGCATTTAACATTTCAGCACTATCACCCTTGAAATTTCAGTTTCTCATCTTAATAAAAAGTATAGAAAAGTGTTTATTTTATCATTAAGTATATAACAAGAAAAATGATGTAAATCTTTTAATGAACTATACAAAAGATGATGCTCGTGCAGCAGTTAATCCTATGTGAATGTTTAAGCTACGTCTACACGCAAGGAGTAGTGTAAACAAATGTGAGTCATATTAAGGGATTTCTTCGAAGTAACAATCTCCAATTACAATACTTGTAGAGTTTGACTTGACAATAAGCTAGTAGGGAACATTTGTAAATAATTTTTACACAACATCATACACCGCGTGTAGGCCAAATAAGAAGAAGGAATTCGAATTATAAATACATCCTTGGTCGGCGTCAGATGATGGAGCGCGGAGATTACATAAAACGTAAATAGAATATATCCATTTCTTCTTGTAACGCGCATAAGTAAATGAATATCACTGTCCTAAATCTGCGTTGATCTGCAATTCAAAAATCCTTTCGACCTTTAACAAATGCAAACGAGATATTTATGCCACCAGTGATGGGCACGTCATTCTTGGAGTTTAATGCTTTCATTATAATGTCAAAGAGACTGTGTGAAATTTAAGCTTCTTGTGTTCTAGCTATCCGATCAATAATAAGAAAGCAATAATAAATCCATCTACAGATTCACTTAAAAGTCTCACTTGATTTTATGTCTTCGCCTAACGGTTTCGCCTAATATATCTGGGCCATGTCAGCTTCAGAGCTATACTATAATGTCACAGGTTGCATGAAAAGTTAGAAAACAACATCATCACAGTCTTCATATCATTTTGAGCGTGACAAGAGATAAATTCATGATGAGGAGACGTATATATTGTACACGAATGAAGTACACAGGAGGAAACAAAAAGGATTTCTTGACGACAGGAAGGGCGAAGCTAGTCTTTGTCAAAATTTCATGCATCAAAATATATGGCTACAGTTACTTATTATGACTCATAACAATTATTAATCGTAGATTCTTCCTAAATTAATTTTGTTCGTCTTTTGCAACTACATTTCTTCCTCAAAGGATGACAGACACGGAGATTTCTAAGTTTTCACTTGTCTTAGGTCCTTAATTGAGCATTCATCTTGGAAATTTGACGTAATAATAATTCGATGAAGATCAAAATGAAGATTTTAGGTCTAGGTATTTCCGTCTATTCAAAAGAAACCAATGTGTATAAATGTATATGACACATGGTTTCTTAATTAAGTAGCACATGTATACTGTTATTATATGATCATTAATTGATTCGAATTCACTTGAAACTGGAACAATTTGTTCTCAAGGATTTTCCCTTACTTCATTAATTCATTTTTCCATAGTTTTGACGTATAGCAACAATTTCTCGACCTTAACAGTCAGACAAGTTCTGTAATACTGTGTGAAACCCAACCTATCTGAATTTAGAAGAATACTAACAATAGGTACTACTACTTATTAAACTTCTTTTTATGCTTATCCTTAATAAAGTGTGTGGGACACATTTGCATTTTCTGATATTGATCAAGAAAAATAACTCTCGTTTGAAATTAAATCAGTTTATTTGAGAGAATAACACTCGTGATGGCAGATTGTGATAAAACTAATAAAAATATTAAAGTGTGGGACGCGTTGTGAAGATTCAGGCGGTTGATTCTCACGAAGAAATTAATGCGTGGACTGACTGAAGATAGCAACAGTGTGGTTTTATGATAAGCTGCCCACTTTGTTTAAGTTTAAAAGATTTAGTGGTTAATGTGTACATGTCTTCTAATATTACACATTGCTTGTTTGGAGATATACGAACAAAAAGATGAAGCAATGAATAAGACCTTGGATGAATCCGAAAGAATTATATGTAGTCATCATCTCTCCACAAACAAAACACACTGCAACTGTTACCACCTACCCGTGATAATCGTTTGTGAGACATTAACTAAATATATGTATAAACATATGTCTTTATGATCATGTATATATTAATGTCTCTGCTTGAGATTCCATTCAGACACCTTAACGCTTTATTTGAACCAATCTTGAAAGCCATTGCTAAATCAAACATGTAATATTTATTGAATATTTAACACTCACGAACGCATCTCAGCTAACAAAGGTGACCAATGTTTTTATCCTTAGTATATATAGAATGATATCGAATATGCAAATATTAAAATTGGCAATCAATCCATCAATAAACTTTGACATTTAGAGTATTTACTATCGATTTTACTTTCAAAGTATAATCAAATCCAACCTTGCATTATAAACGGAAACCAATCAAGAAGGGGTACAATTGTAAAATTGTTAAGGGGTGTGCATTTCATTTCAAATTATATTTAGTTGGCTTGAATAATTCATAATATGCAAATTGCTTTCCACAAGTCATTTGGTAAGGCACTCTAACGATAAGTTGTTTAAGGTAAAAAGATAATTACTCAAATTTGTCAAACAAGTTCTTACCGATTAAATAACAAATAAAGTGTTGAACAATTAGTATTAAATGAGCATATGCAGTTAATTTGCGCTCGATAACGAGTTATTTGTGTTCGATAAGGTAATGTTGTTAATTAATTTAAGATGTACAAAAATGATACTGCAAATAATAACATGGGATTTGTGGGTAACTTATGAAATGCACGTGTGAACTTTGAAAGTATTTTGCATCGTAAAACTCCTAATTTGATTTGTATCTTTTGAATCTTTTTCATTTTGATACTTGACTGATTTTTCTTTCAATAAAAGCAACTTACTATCATTACATTAATATACGTAGTTTATTTGTTTGTAAAACCTATTTTTCAATATTTGTTCTGTAGTAAAATAATTTGAGGTTTTTCAGTAAAGCTATGATTATGACGCAAAGTTCCTATTGAATAAGTGTTCAGTGAACCATCGTTTTGTTTGTGTACTTTTAATATAAAATTATTATACTAGAAAATCTCTTTTTATACTCAATATTCACTAACTTTCAAATGAACGAATTTATAATTGAAGCTTATTGAACATTCGGTGATCGTATGAGAACTAGGACTCAATACCGATGGCTCAATAATGGAAACTGTTGGTAAAGTTGTTTTTAATTTCATAAAAACGCAAATCTTCTTTAAATTAAGTTATCAACTTGAAATAGCCTAAAGCGTTAACCGCGTGAAATATTTCAGCCGAAAAGATGTTTAGAAACTTTACGAGAATAAAACGCTTAAAATGATACAGCGTATCGACCTTTTATATATTCCAACAATGAATGAACCCTGAGGTGTTACTTAAATTGAAAAGTGATTGTATCGTGGATAATAAAAGACGACAGACTTAAATAGTTTAAGCTTTTTGGTATTCACGGAACGCAAAACTGACCTTTGTGCAAGATGATTGGCAAGGGATTCAATAATAAGAAGGTTATTCAAATGTTGTGCAGTGTCTATCATTAAATATGAATCGATATTCGACACAGATTATTGCATGAAGTCTAATCAATCTAAATTATTCTGTCTCATTCTGCCTTATGACTTGGGATTAATAAAGAAATATACTTATTATTTATTCATTGTATATGTCTTCATTGAAGCAAATCTTACTATACTATAGTACACAGCCGCAGCCAAAAGCAGTAGAATGTGCAGCAGAGGGTTAACAAGTCACGAAACAATTGTAAAGTGTCAACTAATACGTAACTCACACAACTTTGAGTACGTAATTACACAATATTAATTCACAAGTACGTGTGTTTGTGCTTCTTTCATTGAAGTAGAAATGGAAATCCCTTTAATGAATTTGTAATCTGTGTGTGCCAAAACGTTATGACAATTATTTAGATGATGCTACTGCGGTATGTAATTATAAGATTTATGTTTTCTTTTACATCCTTCATATCCTCATCAGAATCTATCTTTACCGACTCATAATAATATGATATGAGTTGTACTCAAATAACCTTTTCAGTTTGCGTCTGAAGATATATTATAGAAGGCGATCTTTCTAGGAAGGCATGAATCATTGGAAATTCATTTGCCTTTTTGCGTGAGGACAGAAAATTACTAGTTAGGCAGATTGTACCAGCAGACGACTCTGAAGTATATATGTACGTATATATATGCAAAACAGCTAAAAGAATTGTCTGTTTCATCTTACCTCGTTGCTGATGTCTCCCAAGTGCTGAATTTCTTCAGTCTCATAGATATCTTCTACTTCATCGTGCGTTGTTATTTTCCGTTCATTTGTTTCCTTCACCACAGCCGATTCTGGAATCTCTTCCACAGCTACCCATCCCTCTTTACCGTCCATGTCATCTCCATGAGTGAAATGCTACGGTAAAAAATAAAACAATAACTCATTGTTACACAATGATATGCTGCATGTAAAAAAACACTAGTTTTGGGTGTTTTTTGTTCTTGAGGCATGTGAGCTTTATTTCTTCCACTTATATTTTTTAGCATGAAAGCATTTAAAATTGATAATGAGAAAGACAAGATGAGACAAACATAACAACACAATAAATATTTTCTTGACAGAGTGCTGCTAATTACGTTCACGTGCTATGTAAAAAAGAAATGTTCAAAAGTTGCATAATAATACGGGGTTGTTACCTCAGTATGTTCAGATTCCTGTTTATCGGTGTCCTCAGTCGTGTTGGTTGTAACAATCGGACCTGAGTCATCAACAACCTTTCCATCTTCCAATACAATCTGACGCTTGACTCTCGTCTCTATCTGTTTAGTGGTAGTCAATTCAACCCTTTTTTTCTTCACCCATTCTTCTGCAATCAATAAATTAGGACAAGATGTGGTTAGATTGAATGATGCCTTAGACCTCCAAGCTTACAGATTGTTATAGGTAACTTGGTAATGCATGTGCATGATGGGTTGATTATAAATACACTTGCCCCATGCGAATTACTGAGGCAAAAACGGTGAATTGGAATGCAAGAGATTTTATCGATCATTTTGGAAGCATGTTTTCTGTAAGCTTGTAACGGAATTGCAGGTTGTGAATTTGCAGTTTCTCAGCAAAAAATATCAATGTCACTTGGCGACTTGTTCTTTTTCTTGTTCCTTTTGTGTTCTTAGCTGTCTACGGAAAAGCTCATCTATAATTCTTACTCAATTGCACAATCACAAATCTCGCTGAAGTAAGCACACTCTCATATTCTGCTAAATATAGTTGGATTATAAGCTTATCTGATATTGTATAGCTTGGAAGGTACTTATTATTAAGCCGTATAAGCACCACACTTCTATTTTTATCCTCAGTGTATTAGAATAATCTGTCTTGTCATGTAGTCAACTTTTATTTGCTTCGCGCACACCTGGCTCAAATAAAAAAGTAAAAGTAAGTTTAACTTCGGAATTACTTTCATCTTGTTTGGTCAAAAAGCCAAATCTGATGCAGTCTAATCCAACAATGCTACAAAGGCTAATTACTGATAATTTGAACCTGTACCTGCACCTGATACATGTCCTAAAATGACTTTCAGTTTTCATAGAATCGTGGATAGCCATTGTAAAATAATAAATTATACAAGCAAAGCACAGACTGCAACTACAGACAGACTATGAGATTAAGACGATTTTCCAATGAGATTTATTGAAGATGCATATATATGAGAATTCAACATAATAATTCTAGCAACAAACTGCTATCTACGCAGGGATGGCATGTGAATTCGTAATGACTGATTAAATTAATTGATGATTCTTTTTCATAATCGCATACAACACACACTCACATTTATATAAGTACTTAAGTATTCAGTGGCATTAAACTTTGTTCAGAAATGCAAAATAGATGAACGGGCTGCCAACTAGCAAACTGCACAATAACTCCTTCTTATATACTAAATTGTTGAGCAGTCAAGGACCACACTGATTGTGCCATTATATAAAAGTGTAGACGTTTAATCGCTTTGTAATTTGTGTTTTGATTTGTCAAGAAAATTGCTCATTAAAGCATGGATCATTAAAGATTCGTGTGGGCTACGAACTTGTAAGATCCTATTAAAGAAGTACTTAAAAGTAAAAATGTTTGTAGTTAAATATAAAAACTGTTGGTAGATCTTGACCTGAAATTAAGTCAAAGGATTCGGCTTTTATGCAAACACACTGAGCGATTGGCTCGCTACTAATAAGCTCATCATAAAAGCTTTATGTAATTTACATCTTTTACTCGAAGCCATATCTGACAGTTACAGGCAAAAGTGCGAAAGTGTTTAGGAAAAACAAATCACAAAAAGTGTTAAGCATCCGCCCAGGTTATATATATACTATTTTAGAGAACTATGTAAATGCAAAGTAAATACAACGACAGGAAGGACGATATCGATACCCTAACATTCGTAACTTCAATCAAGTTTGACTCGTGTTTGAAATGGATCATGTCAATGTCATTAGCTGAGTCAGAAATTCACTTCCTTCGTGAAGGTCGTTTTCAAATGAGACTCTCCTCTGAATGGGTTTACGTGAACTACACTGTTTCTTCGATTCTTTCGCCGTGTAGGCGGATAAGGAAGTTGGATGAATAAGGTACTTTACAATACTATCAAAGTCAACAATATTTCGGCAAAGATTTGCAGAGTGCAAAAATGTTGTTCGCAAGATAACAAAGGCTATGTACAGTCCGTGTCGTAACCATTTATTCCAGAAATCAAAGTTTTTTACACACCGAAGCCTACAGATACATAGATTTCCGATAGCATATCACGTCTCATTAACTAAACATGGGATTTTGTAGAAGCCTTTCTATGTGAGATTAACATGTGCACGACAATTGACTTGTATGCATATGCTTCAGGTTGAAAGTTAGAAGATAGGACTGGAAAAATGTACTCATGATATGGATCTCCTGCATGATTCATATAATAGAGACTAATTGGTATGAAATAATCGACAACCTGTCTAATATTGTTAATATATTGTAAGCACTGTATTGTTATACTAGCTCATTAGGAGTCTATAGAATTTATTGTGCAGAATAGAAAAAAATGTGTCCAGACCTATCACATATTTATATGCACGGATCAATATCTAGGTAGAGTCGGCGTGCAGGTTCCGTAGAAAACAGAAATTTGCAATTAATACCGTGATGGATCGAATCATACAAAAAATTAACACCTAGACATGTGCAAAAACGTAATAGGACGAATTTGTCAGTTCTAATTTCCTTAAAGTCTCTCTGTACACTTGATTCATGATGAAGAAAGAATGAAGCAAGTGCAGCTGATTCATCTCAATTTAACCCAGGAATATATACTTTAGGTATGACAAAACAAGCGAAGACTTGTGACCCACAGAGATAATGAGCGTATGAACTGTAGGTGTCTAAATCCCTACAAGCATACAAAACGGTTGGAGATATGTTTAAATTGTTCAATTGTAGTTGCAGAGAAAGCGAGGTCTATACAAATACATTCCTTGTAATTTATACTGACATATATTTCTAATCTCTAGCTTAAATTTGTTCACATACAAAGTCAGGAGGAGGATGGTTTGATTTGATTAACTATTGAGTTGGTTAGTCCTGCTGCAATCATAAATATTAACTGGGATGATTGGTAAATGCCTTTCGTTGTATGAAACGAAGACTTTATAACTGACGAGTAAACAAAGCTCTCTGTGTCCTATTTGGCACAAAGGAAAGGAAACGATCGAAGTCCTGACCAGCTCCTTTTAAACAATGGAGTGGTCACGACTTACGAAACTCACTTAGAGAGAATTAAATGCTACATGAAGGTAGATATATATTTATTTTGCAGCCGGTTCCTCCTGCCAGGGAATGTACACAATGTATTTGGTGTACAAGGAAGATGTACGTACACATATGCTTATATCGCATATGAGTAGGTCTTTCAAAATCTCATGTGCTTCTTTATTATTCTCAAGAACCTGAAGAATCTTTTAAAAACCTTTTATTAAATTGGAAACCTTTCAAGGAAAATTAGCACAGAAACAAACTTTGTTGCAATAAATACTATATTGTTAAGATGATGATGAACACTTAAACTTAAATGCTTCATCTTATGACAAGAGTACCGTGAGGAAAACAAACAAAGAATTGATAAAGCGAGGATGAGTCGAAATCATTCACTTGGTCAGTAGAGGCAGTCTAGCTTTTCAGAGTAAAGAAAGCGTGGCATTTAATTGAACATGGATGTTACATTATTAAAATTACAATGTGAAAAATATATAAATTACGACTAGCAAATTTTTCACTTTCCTACTGACAAATCTGACCTCCATATATGATCATGTCTTCCAACATTCTATGTATACTAATTTTCATATAACGAGGTGCAATTGAACTCAAATCAAAATCAACCTATGTGCACTCAATAATGCAAGTTATAAGGACCTGCAACGCAGCTAATAATTGAACTAATGCAATCTTCTCTGATAGTTCTTCTTGATCATCAAAGAACTGTTCATATTTGCACTGTACGCATGAACCTCTTCTATATATTTCTTCTAGTTAGATTATCATTCACCTCCGACCACAAGATTATCTTCATTATGATAAGTAAATAATAAATAGAACTTCTTCGAATGAATCTCCTCAAGAAAGTTGAAGATACAAATTACATGTATATAACAGCAGCAGGCTAAAACATGTAACTTGTAATTTCATACTGTAATAATAAAATGCTCTGCATAACAATGTACTCGTAATATGCATGTTAAATAGTATATATATTACCTAGCATGTAACTTTATATTAGATGATTTCCATCGTTTTAAAAAAATTAGCCTGCGAACAACTCACTCTGCCCTGTCCGTATGTACATACTGATATACTCTCCTTTTATATCTCGTTAAAATGCATCACTTATTTTGCATCACTAGCAATGCATCAGAAACATAACTGTGCATGAATTTTTATATATTACAAAGCAGTGGAGGTATTCCGCAGACATGCAGGGTGCATGTAATATGTGCGGTCTCTGCAGCGATGTATATATATATATATAGTTAGCATCAAAGTTTGTAATAATAATTTGTACACATGGCAAGAAAATTGGTTAAATATCAAATTACGCGTCGTATCATGTAAACTTGTTCCGAAGCTTTGATCTGGAAACGTATTCCGTTACTAACCGTTCCTTCTTATTCTTTTTTTGTAATTAAAAGTACACGCAGGGAGGATGAATGATAGATGAGTGAATATGGTGTGTGTATGGATGAAGTTCACCTGACGAGACCTAGTACAGTGCTTTTGTTACAAAATATAATTGAACAGGGAATTCATTACTCCTGGCTAAACAGTGGAAAAACCGTTGTTGGAAGAGTAGTGAACTTTAATTTAGCTAAAGAACACAAAAGACATCCATTCGTTTGTTTATATATTGAGAGTTCGTCTCACATATGACAATGATTCTTAATGATTCTCCTGACTCATCTTTTCCATTGTTGGGAGGTTTAGGATTTTAAAGCCTCTTTTTTCTTTACAGGACACGTGAATAGTAGTAATGTACATGTCTTTTACTTTTGATGCACTGCTCCTTTTAGTCAACAACGCGCTTGTAATAATAGCTTCAGGACCTTAAACCATCTTCCTCATGTTGTTTTGAGCAATCTTATGCAAGCCAATGGAGCCTGTTATGTACATTTTATACAACGCTTTTGCATGTGAAACAGCATTTAATTAGATTGTATGGGGTTTTAGAAGACCAAAATAAAGAAATACTTTTTGTACCTGCAGTGTCTTAATAGTCAAACAAAAAAAGCTGCACAATAATATGTTAAACGGTTCTTGATGCTTGTTTTCCGGATACAAACACACAATGCAAGCAGACAGAGTGTGTGAGACATTTATATCAAAGTTTACATCTACAAATTCTACAGCAGAAAAAGTAACTCACAATTGCAATACATTATAAGTAAATTAAGTGTTCAGTCAGTAACTAATTTGTAGCTTAGCTGATTAATAAGTGAAATGGTGGTTAAGATTTAATCTTTCTACAAAATTTTCGAGTAATTAAGTTCAAAATGTTGTTGTAAACGATGTAGACAAATGAAATTTTTGTTTTCCTGCGAATCAGTCAAGTAGATACAGTGAGGCTGAGTATAGGCAGAGATGAGAAATATATATTATACATTGGGCACAGGAGACTTGTCTCAGATATCATCTACAAAGCCGCAGCAGCAGTATTGATCGATAATCTAAAAAAGGTTCCGTATTGGCTATGTTTCAACAATATGTGAGAAAAGTGAACGACATATGAATTTGCTAGACTGGTAATTTCCCATAAGTTTCGATAATAGGCGTGTCGGTGAATGAATATAACAGCATGATGATTTACATATTTTATATTGTGAGGAGATGAAAAACCCGTGAGGGGTATATTAGCACCATTATTGTACATGTGTGTGTCTTTATGGAATAAATTACATCGAGAGAGAATAATATCTTACCTTGCTTGGTAGCAGCTATCGTGTCCCCATCAGAAGAGACCTGTAATAGCGAGGGTAAAGGTTCAGAACTGCTGTCTGTTAACGCTGGGCTCACGGATGTGGACGAGGCCAGATTATAGTTGAATCGAGATGGATGCGGGTAAGAAATCGTGATCACTACCATTTTATTCGCCGCCTTGTGTTATTACACTTATCTCAATAAAATTAGCGAGTTTTGATTTCGTTATCCTTAAAATTAGCAAGATTACTAAGGCATGCTATTAACTCGTTTGGTACGATAAAATAGAAGACTAATGATCGGTATGCGAATAATAGTTAGGCCTCCTAAAATGCAGTCTCTCCTTCACAAACGAGCGGCTTGACTAATTAGCCGTGTCGATTATTACAGTTCTTGAAAATGTGATAAACTTCTTATGACAACTTTGATGATTTCCTTTCATCAGACGCTATTGCTAACTATAAGTGTGTACGTATAAGTTAGTTTCTCAATGAGCCTCACATAAATATCTGAACAATAGACTTTTTGCTTTTTGGGTCAGAATCTTACTCTACCAGGATAACGAATCGAAGAATTTAATGGAATTTCATTGTGAGTTGCATTTAGTGCAACGAGAGTTCCTGTATGCCTTTCTATGCACAACACTCCCTCCTTTCAATTACTTCATGCGAATCCAACGAAGTATAGAATTAAGTTTGGGAAACACTTCTCTCCTCTTTTAAATAGCAACTTGAAACTTTGCGAGAATTAAACTTTGTAGGAAGATCAATCACTGAGACGAAAGGGCATTTTGATATGTTGCTGAAATTGGTTTCATATTTTTGTCCGAAACTTCTGACGCCCAATATATATATAAGCTGAAAAGCTGCTTTTATACTGACTTTAACTCTTTAAGCGATTCTCTGTGATGTGATATGGTTCTCTTCTCCTTCGAATCGCTTCAGGTCAGAACCAACACTCACCAGGATGATTAATTGGTGGGTGAGTGAAAAACAGCTTAAGAACTCAAGAGAACTGAATATCAAATATAATTCTAATAGTGTTCTGCTTATAGTTCACACAAATACTATTTCCATATCATTAGAACCGTTGACTGTTTATGCATAATGAATGAGTAGCTGTTCATTTAAGTTGTGCTAAAACTTCTGCCCACACATCCGTCTCAGTTATAGAGACTCCAAAGATTTTACAGTTTGGGACGACTTTGGTCAACTAGTTCTTCATGCATAAGGCTTATTGTTAGTTTGTACACATGTGTCCTATGTGGCTTGTATATAAGGCTTGAATGTGTATCTCTAGATCTTGGTCATACGGGAATCCTCGTTAGACTTCAGATTCAATCCAGTCGCAAGACTTGTTTGCTATGGATCGATATGTATGACTCCTCGATGATGATTCTTTGGCTGCTACTATAATCCTCTCCTGAACACGTGTTTGAACTGTGCATGAGATATTGAAAGATACTTGCTGATTTGAACCATATCATAGACCAACTGGACATAAGTACTTGAGTAATTCAGTATTCCTAGCAAGTTTCTTGTTTCACGGAAAATTCAATTTTTCAATCTGAGAAAGCAAAACTTGTAAACTTTAGATAAGCTTTATCCAAAGCAAATGCAAGCTCCATGTTCCACTTCTATGAATTCTCGTTATGCAGAGTACAGGTACACTTGGCTGTGAACGCTTGGAGACAAATATATCTGGACTATCAAAGCACACACACACACACTACAGTATCACAATTTCTTGAGATTATTCTACAATAACCCCGTCGTTATTTCAGACTTGAATAAAATGCAGTCCGAAGTATCCGATTTATTTATTTAAAATATTAAAATAAAACCGAGAGCACGAGGAACGAAATAGAGTAAATATCTTTCCAGGGAGCTACTTAAGCTGGTTTCAGTGTTTGTAAATCTTAATTGATGTTAGTTGGAAGAACGCGAGAGAGCGAGGATGGATTTGATGCGTGGGCGAAGACGGGCGGATTTTTACTATTGCTCATTTGGTTTGTTGCAGAGATAGTCGTCTTGACTTTGTACGAAAAGATTGTTACCTGTCTACCTGTTCATCGTACCTTTAAACAGATAGGCGAAAAGCATTGTGCATCGTATTACTTGGAGTCTGACGCTGTCTCACCTGTCCGTCCCACTGCCAGCCTATCCATCTCTTTACTATATATCTCTCCTAGCACCACTCAACTAAAAAATCTCTCATGCTAAGCCATTTGTTAATTGAAATAAGTAAACTCTCTTTACCTACTCACACATGCATACAATATATATAGCTTGTGATTAAACGTTGTATGATCATCCCTTAGTGAACAATATGCATTCAAAGTAACTTTAAATTTTAAAGCATCTCTCTATACTTTGTTTCCCTTTTCTGATCGATCTTATCCGGAGATTTCAAATGTGAAGAGTAGTTTCCATACAATCTTCATCTGCTTGTGAGCAAAAGTGCTACTAGGGAACTCCTCTCTTGTCTCGGCCTTTTTTTATTACAACTCTCTGCATTCCATACCTCATTTGCACATGCTGCTGACAGAATGTTTGTCCTAATCTTCACGACTTAAGCTTAGCGAACTTCTCAACTTGTTTCGACTATTATGCGTACATTACTGAACGAGCGTCACGTACTTTTACCGTACCTATACTTTAAGTTATTTGAAAAATTTAATAGCTTGGAATTCCTTGAACTATCCAAGTATATTTTTTAACTAGTTACAAGTAAGCTCTTTAATAAAAATATAAATCGGCATTAATTGAATTTGATTTAACCAAATGATGATGAGAATATACAGCGAGTGCCGTCTTTTAAAAGTGACTCGAGGTTTTCATTTAAGATTCCCAGCTTCTGTTGTATACAGTGTCAAGAAATAAAAAAAACCCAACTTTCTGACAACTGGACAGCTTACTATGTACAATGGATGATGCATAACAAAGAGAGGTAACTCTCGTTGAGAACTCTCTTTCCTCTCGTTTTCAACGCGAATTCGTGTGACTTGAGTTGCCTGACACTATGTAACTTGTAATTTTGTGTATAATGTGACGTAATCAGATATTTTTAGCTGGTCTCTCGTCACCATTGGAATGTATAATATGTATACATACAAATGTACATTACTTGATTAGTAAAAAGTTGACTTGTGAATGATAATTTGACCGTGGAAAACACATTACCTTTGATAATTGACCGAGAGAGAGAGAGAGGATGTAAATTGGTGAATGTGTTTTTCAGTCACTCGTAAAGTAATTTGCAGCTGAGAAGAACCCAATAAAGGAGAGTAATGATGAAGATTCTATGAATAGATGAAGTTAAATCTACAAATTCTTGCCATTATCTCTCTCATCCTTTACTTTGATTCTATTCATGAAGCACAGAATAAGTCAAGATCACTTCGTCGTGTGGAATGAAGTCACACAACGACGCTACATCCCACCGCGTGGTTAATTGCAACAATCATCTATAATTTGTCATTGTGCTATAAATTTAAATGCTTCTTCAATTCAAAGGAAGAGTGCTTGTGACGGCTTTTGTCATCTTTACTTTGAATGCTTCGTGTGCAGCCTATACAAATATTATTGTCTGAATAATATATATATATATATAAGATTATATAACTTCCAAGTTTATCTCTCTTAAAACTTTCTTTACGCGTGCATGCACAAAAGAGTTATTAACACTTAATTCACGGAGAAATGGAGAAAAAATCTTCGACTATCTCTTGATACTTCAGAAAATTTACTTTCTGGACGATTTTATCAGGTTGATTAAGAAAATTATTCTTCGCTTATTTGAGAGGGAACAAGAGAGAAATGCGTAAACATTTCATGAGAGTTTGATGAGTTTCGCAGTGGGAGAGTTGTGCTTCCTCAAGCAATATGGACAATTGGCGATCAATGTGTGTAATAACGAGATAACTTGTGTTCCATTATTATCATTATTATTGGAACTATTGGAAATATATTATAGGCAGTAGCATTAAATAGGTGAATGTGTGTTTACTTACATTTGCACATGGGGATTATTTCAAAGATATTATATATTTTATGGCTAAACCACAAATTCACGATTCCCGTTCGTCAATCAATGCCAATGTTAATTTTTGTTGGTCACATTTTGCGAAATCATTTCACACGCTTGGCTCTAGTTTCTAATGTAATTTCATAGTTTTTGACTTTTATAATGTTATGTGGGTTTAGTGGTTGACTTAACAATTTGGTACTTTTCAATATACATTCCCGTTTTTGTTTCAAGAGATCTTCAAGTTTTTGTGTAAGAAGGTGTGATATAAATCTATACTACTTCTAAGGTTTATAATAGAGTACCAGTAATGGGGACAGACACACAAAATAGATCTCAAATTCCTACCATGACCGAATTATAGAGACAGTTAAAACAATTTAAATATCACAATAAATTCAAATAATGGTTTTTGTTCATATCCACGTAATAAATAAACAAATTGGCTGTTGAACGGATTTATGTATGTTTTGATTGCTTTTGAACAAACTTTGCGACAAAGCTAAGTAGTTGTCGCTAGGAATGGAAGTTTACTAATATGGAACAATTTGTCAAGGTCTTAGCAGTCTGGCGATCTACCTGCATCAATTTGCCTTTAATATTTTTATACAGTGTGCCTTTAATGCTCTACTATATATCATTCAGAATATTAATGACAAGTAATCTGTGAATATTCTATCTTCAAAGTTTCCACAGTTTATAACGATTCCCGTTATATCATATCCCACGAATTATCTCCGAAGATCAAGTTTATCAACGGAAAGTAATTAACCAAAGAGCTAATCACAAATATACTTAATTAGCTTCAGCTGATTCCAAACAAAGTAATAAGCGAACACGAGATTAAGCTAATCTCTGAAAATTTGATCGGTTATATTTTATAGCTTTAGAGTTCGAGTATTTAGAGCAGAAACGATTTGAAGACGATTTATCCATTGAATCTAACGATAAATGCCATACAACTTGCCAAGTGTAATATATAATTGGTATTCGACAGACCACTGTGTAGATTTCTGGTCATCAGGAAAATATATAAGAATGGGTCACGACAATGAAATAATAGAAGCGTGTTTTGTACACGTATTAAATTCCATCTCTATCTCATACGGTATTAAGTTGATTCCATAGAGCCATTCGGTTTTTTAAGATGATATTTACGCTTGAACCTCACATTTTCATTTCGCGTAACTTCTTATTCGCTCTCTGACAGAAGTACCCAAGAAGTATTCGCTTACCGGAATTTACGAAATGCAAAAGATATGTCATACTGGCAGGGGATGATAAAATTGATAAGTAAATTACATTACGATTGAACATTTTAAAAAGAAAATCATGACTATTCATCAGTGACAAACTGGGATTTTATGTGAAAAAATGAAGAGTCGTGCTCCGTGCTGAAAGCTGTTTCACCATAAAAAATATCGGGATTCACATTCTTTCCTACTTCATGGATGAGGCTGAGCACAGATGAGAGTTGACTTGCGACTCTTAAGATGATGATGAGTACATTCACAATCCTATAAACTTTTAGGGAGTGATAGTATTGCATGGTCTCATCATGTAAATTAACCACAAACCTTTTCTTGTTTTGAAAATACTTCTTTAGTTGAAGTACGGCTATATAGCTCTGTTAAAGACTATCCATTATGACCCAGTGTAAACACACATATTGCCGAAGTTGATGATGATGTGCTGAGAGAAAGATTCATAATTACTTTTTAATTTATGATGACAAAAAAGGTAGATCATTTAAAGAACTGTGTAACACGCGTGGTAAATGAAATGGGAGTGATCGAACTACAGTAATATTGCATGATTGCATCCATCTCGATTTGTGTGTCGGGATATATATTGTTTCCAAAATATATTTCAATAGTTTTTTGAATATTTAAAGATGATTTGGAGAAGTCTTACCATCTGACCATTCGAAGACTCTGCAACAGGTGGTCCAGATTCATATTTTTGGACAGAAAGTACAGTGGGCCGCTCACCGTCCGCCACCATAATTGAAGAGTCGAATAACAATCCAAGAAAACCTATTGCAAAAATGGAATTGGCAAGGTCAATCGTCGTCGTATTGGTGAGGTGGAAATAAACTCATCGTTGCCTCTTACAATAATTCTCTAGGCCAACAAGATGACGAGAGGTTTCTCCTTCGATCCGTATATGAATAGCATTCTTTAATCTTTTCGAAGTAACTGTACTATATCGTATACAAATGTTCCAATAGAAAATTCACCAAGACGAATTACACATCAATTTTCAAGTTTATTCTGTGTCCAACTTATTAGTGATTATAAAAGGAAGTTATTGTTTGCCTAAAACAGACTTGCTCTCTGTTAAAATAGTTACAGGAACCTGTTGTTCCGTCTCCAATGATAATGATTTAATGCAGAATGCGCGTGTATTGTAATACTTTAAAGAATTTGTTGTTCGTTTTGTCAACTCTTTCCTCAAAAAGAGATATCGTGATCATAAATTTATCGTGTTTTGGCTTCTGTAAATTGAGATAATTCTATGTGGGCTTTAAATATTAAAGGAATCTAAAAGGACATGATACTTTTAAGATATGGGCAGTTACAAATATTTTTTACTTTTTGACATAGCTAACACAGAGTATTCAGTGATTTCCATATAGACATTAATTGATTACGTAAAATGTGCTTCTACTCCTAACATAGGACAAAAGCTTGAATTCCGTACTCATTAACGCTGTCGTCATCTCTCTGCATAGTTAACGAGTAATAGAACGCGAATATATTCAGGCATCATAAGTTAAAATGACCATTGCCACACCTATGAGTATATACCGTTGCATTAGTCATTGTTATAAGACGGTCAAATCTTTTACCTGATTTGAGACTTTCTTCTCCTGAAGAATAGTTTTAAAGTCCAAGGTAGAATGTAAAATAATCAAGTTGATATTCACTCACTGTCTCACTTCTCCTGAAGAAGTGACTCGTTATTTACAGTAGGATTACCTTCACCACTGAATACACACTTTCTGCACACTTTTCACCAGATGGTCTGCGTTGATACCTTCAAAATACTGTGTTGTGGTCACTTCACATATTTTCAAATGCTGCGAAGATATATTCTAGAACGATTATAACGATTCCAGCACTATTAATGACTCTGAACGATCCACTCAGGAGCGTTTTAAATAGGTACTTCCCGTAACAAATTGTGTGAATAATAATGTAGGTGATGATGAGTTTTACCCGTTTGCTAATAAATTTCTCCGGGCATGATTATTTGTATTTAATCTCATACGTTAGATGAGATGAAGTCACACTTGTTTGAAAGAGAAGTTAAGGATGACTGAGCTAATTGCTCGTGTGGGTATTGAATAAGAAGAGTGTCAGGAGAACGAAGCGAACATGGATAACCTTAGCCAAAAATCCTACGTTACTTTTACCTTGCAAAATCCATAAAAGGACAGGCGAAACATTCGTAAATGGAGATTGCGATTTCATCTCGCCAATGATTTACAAAGAATGACTTTAGACATACATACAAATGAGAGGCTTCATTTGTAATACTCGTGTGTTCTTCTACACAAATCCGAGCAACTAAGTTCTGAATACTAATGCTTAATACACCCATCTGAAGAGGTATCAGTCCACTTAATACTTACATCACACACACACCTTTCTACTAGACATATATTATATAAACTTATGATTCAAAGATTTGCACAGATAAACAACCTGCCCAAATAATATAATATAGAGATGTTTAGATCATGATTATGCTCCAGGTCGAGTCTAATCTAACAAGGTATTCTAAATTGAGGAATATATATACATACGTGGTTGAGCCTTAATTTTCCTTAATTACCAAAGATGAACTTAAAGCCTGGATGAGATATTATTATGTAAGTCAGCATTTGCGACGTTGTATTTACATTTCATTTTTTAATCTATGATTGGGCTACATGTATCGATGTATTTTTATTGTCTTCTGAGTCTGAAGCTTGAAGATGAGACATTTCCTTTATTGTGACAAATAATGCTAAGTGCAGACATACTTTACTTTAAACACCTATTGTGGGACAATCGATAAGGAAGATATTTTTGAACTGCGAAGTTCTCTATTCTCATCTTTGACTTCCACTCGCCATATATAAATCCAGCAAACACCAAACCAAGGAACACTTTATGCAACTAGACACCCACTCTAGCTTTTAAGCAGAACGATTTTGGATATTCAATGCGGTATTTATTGCTGCTGTGTCCTTCTCTCAATTAATTTGATATGCTACAACATATCACTTTTAAAAAAGGTGCTTTTTATTATAATTGATGCGGACATGTGTACATAAGACAATAAAATATGTAGTTCAGTGTGTTAGAATGCAACTTCATTAAAAATATAACATTAATTGTGTGATCCTTTTGAGCTCCACATTGATCTGGTTTTGTGACATGTTAATAATCATATTCTTAGTATCGATCTCTCTACTAAAGTAAAAAGTGTTTGACTTGCTTACCGAAGGTATACCTGTAGAAGATAGTTTGAGATATATATTCACGTACGCACACGGATCGTTTATTTGCATTCGTTGATTAGGAATATACATACATATATATTGGAAAAGCTCTACACACAAGGCCATCTATGACTATATTTGTTCGTATTTTTGCAATTAATTTCGATTCCACGACTGTCCTTTTGCACATGCATACAATGCTCATGTCAGTATTTATATTTCCAAGCGATAAGCCCAACATTTATCTCAGCTTTAGGACGGTAATCTTACAAATATGACCTAGAACTTGAAATGGATATATCACACTATGTAACTTGGTGTGTAATTAAGTTAAATAATAATACTCTTTTGTAACAAATCGATATAATTATTTCCGTTGTGAGTTTTAGTTTATATTTGTATGTATAGCATACATAGGTAGGTATATGTTGTCTACTAAGACTAACTTCAGCTTAATTACCAAGTTCAGCACACCAGCTTGCTATACAATTAAACCTGAAATATATGAAAACTACGCCTATGCACGTATAAATACTAGGCTAAAGTTCTCCACACAGCCAAGAGCATTTATTATCAAAAGTACCAGAGTTCTATTATAGATGGGCAATCATAATCAACTTTGCCCCACAAAGATAAGGTAAGTTTTCTGGCATCGACAGAAGAATAGTTAAGAAGAGAGAAATCACTGACTCCTTTGAGACTGTGCTTTTAGTAATTTGGCATGAAACCGACCTTTTAACCTCACCGAAGATTACAACTTTTCTCTCATTAGTGCAAATCAAGCTTTTTATTAAAAGCTCTTTTAAGTGTCATGTTTTACAAACTCCTGATTTGAATTGCACGAGTGTTCCTATAAAAGACAAAAATATGTTCAGCGTTTACATGCATTAACCTCAATGTTCTGTCAAATAATATATTTTTGTTGGCAAAAACATTGTCAGAAAAGCCTCAGACAATATTTCCCTGAGAAAAACTAATGCAATAATGCATAGTTAGGGTTCAATTCAATGACTATTATATACACTTGATCCAGGAGTCAGACTGACAATAAAAAGTTTAAAAGTTACACGCATTAATAAATTCAGTTATTCAGTGAGAGTCGTAGAGAGACGTTATCAAATAGATGGACAACCAGCTAGAATTATTATGTCAAGAGACTCTGCAGAACCGATCACACTCATGCGTTCTTTGTCTTTTTTCGTATTTTAACCAGCAATCGGTCTGAAAGCAGCTTGCATGCTTACCATCATCTCTAATTCTTCGTCCTGTCTGTACATGTATGATATTATGAATTTGCATTAGTCTTCTTCCGTACATCATATATAATAATATATTGCTCTTCTGTACTCCCGTGTGTCCTTCTTTCGAGTTCATCTGCTCTTCTCTGTTTCGTCACTTGAGAGGCCCACAACTTTTCTCTAATCATTTCTGAGTGCAAAGTGCAATATTTTGTTAAACTAAATTCCATTCCACTCTGCATTTCTCACGTAGCAGTCTTCTCGTAGTTCTGGAGGGTTGCAATATTTTAGTTCTGTCAATAAGACCATCGATGAGTGTCACAAATATTATCAGCAAGTGAAAAACCTACTTGAAGAGACGTGTGAGCCTGGCATGAACTCTAAATATGTATTTGAGGCTGCGGCTCAATATTAATATTATTAGGACAAGAAGAAGGATATTCTTCCTACACTCTCAGCATTTCTAATATCTTGAGCAATTGGTTCTTTATACGCTTTTCTTCTGGGCTGGGTGGCAAACATAATAATGAGTGGCAATAACTTTGCAAAGTGTTAGAATAGAACAACCAGTTGGATTTCGGAAACTCGGTTTTGTTCCAGCAGAATGAGAAGAGAACTGTGAGAGCTCCAGTTCAGTCGGAGTTGTAACTTCAGAGGGACAACTGCTGCTTAGCTATATTATAGTACTCGACTTGCAACCATTTACTATCACGTTCTTCTCGTTCTTCTGATTAGAACTTTCCAAGAATTTATCCACAAAAATCAACAGGATTCTCAAGCAGAGTTCAAATAAGCTCATCTTAATTAATAATAAGTTTCCCTGTGTAAAGATATCACACATAATAGCTACACAGAATTCTTTTATTTCTACTTTTAATGAGACATTTCTTTTCATATAGCCTGTGGCTTCTTCTGACCATATACATACTACTTTAGGTTTAGTTATCCGTAGATGACGTCACAGAGGTCTTAATTTACTCAAGGCTACTTAGTAGGGCATCCAAGCCAGTTTTGGCAGATTAATACAATTCAAAGATACGCATGAATATTGGTTCAACCAGCGTATAGCCAACAAACAACATTGTCTACTCTTATGATCATCACCAGAATGATCAACAAGTCAAGCCATCAGCTGTAATCTAATGTTCAAATATCATTAATGTGTCATGATTCATGTAAGAATAGTTAGACTGGTTGTTCCTTCTTATTTTCTAAGTTCATCTCTCTCTAGTGTGAAAAATTCTCCGGACTATCCAAGCTTCTTGGACCTATATTTAACACAAATCGTAGTTTAAGACAAGAGTTTCACTCTCAAGAGTTGCTGGTAATATTAAAATCTGTGTAACTAATTGTAAACTGTTTGAAATCCTTGTACTTTCTGTCTAGTTTGACGTAACGTATATTGTATATACTATTGTAAAGTAGGAGTAGCTGATACAACAACATATGTGTTGAACAATAATATCATACAAGGACCAAGTTTTGTGAAGTTCGTTATTGTATTACTAATAGGCGTGAGACTGTGAAGCGATTGCAGGAGCAGTTGTTGTGAGTGTTGGAGTGGGTAACCAATTCATACGGATGTCAAACGCAGTTGAAACATTTTTGTGAATGAATTGAATCAAACAGTTTATTATCTGAGTTGTTTGCATGAGAGAGAATATTTTTAAGAGTCAGCTAATTTCCATGCGAAAATGTGTGAAAGTTAATACTCTGTGGAAAAAACAGCATCAAAAGTTTCAGCAGAAGTCCTGACTGCGGCCCTTCTATTATTGTACTTACCCTGTCCTGCCCTTAAACAAAATAACGTTGTCCCGGAGGGGTTGTGGCTTTAAACTTGGAGGTGGAAAATAATATATTGTCTGGATAACTTTAATGAACTTGGGAGGACAGTTTGAAAAGGCAGTGTGTATGTGTATACGTATTAATATTTGGTGGAAGTCGTAAAAAGGATATAGAAACAAGTTGGATAGAAGTAAAGAGAAAGCACTTTTGAAAAGCTTTTGAGATTGCATACATGCTCACTACATTAAGTCCAAGGAAGTTTTGAGGAAAGTCTAAAGTCTCAAATACCGAGCTCTTACACTTGAGAGACAGCAGTATAGAAAGAAAGCACACCACCAGCTCTAGTTGCTAGTACTATTTGAGCGTGAGCTTCAGTGATAAGTGTGACTATATATATGATGCAGTTGCTTTTTTCAACTTTGGGAATTTGTGTCCTTTGTTTCGCGGATTAAATTGGCAACGAGACTTTGACTTTTTTTTGCTGCTGGTAGGAAAACAGAAAAAGTAAAAAGGGAGGAATAATTGTTGCTGCTGGGATGAAATAACTAAACTGGGACTTCAACATGAGTGGAATAAGTTTGTCTGGGAGTGACGTGCCGTCGTCGAGTAGCACAAGTTCAACGTGGCTAAATGAGACTTCTTCTTCATACACAACTTTGGGAAGTGTTTCTACTTCTCCCACAACTGAGTCATTTCGAGCGAGTGCCACTCCATTTACTTTGCCAGAGGTAAGACACCACTTCATTCACGTTATGCATATGTAGATAAACCTAATTAGCCATATGACTGCATAATGCAGCAGGGTAGTTGGAATAAAGGGGTGAAGGTGAATAAATGTCAAGTGTAAAGATTGATTTACTTGATTTATTAGTAGATCAAAGAATACGTATTTGATATAGACCTCCTGAGCATTATGAATGATAGCTCTTGCAGTTAGACCTTACCAATAATACATGGCTTTTAGGTGTATATATATAAATAGATAGCTGGTAGTGGCAATACATTAATCTTGTAGCTGCAAACCGAACGCATTTCTGAGATAAGTATGATGTAAGGTTAAGCAAAATTTGAGAAACAATTTTAGCCAATAACTCATCTGGAATTAAAGGATAGAAGAGCATCGTAAAATTTATGAGCCCATTATAGCAGATCAATGTCGCACAGACAGAGAGAACGTGGGTATCATAGGATAGAAATATCCGCAATGTGATTGAAATTCGGGTAACCGAAGAAAACACATAGCGTGAGCTTTGTTCTAGGATTTGTACTACGGTTTCATTGGGTTTTAGTTACGACTTCTTCCTTCTCTCTAACTCTCGCATGAACGCTAATAATCATATTTGATTCTTTTTATACAGCACAGACAGACTTCAATTAGTTAATGCGAGTGTAATGATGCGCATAGCTTACAACTCTACAGTATAGCATTGCTGTTTTGTGTACCTCGTTAATACACGTATAGCACAGTGTTGAATGTACAATAGCTACACGAGCAACTGGTATATGCAAAATTGCAAATGAGACGAGTTAGAATATATTGACACTACTTTGACTTTTTCCTACTGGACAGGGATAGAATAATTATCTTGTTGTGTGTACTATACATTACACACACACACACTGTATATATAGCACTTGGAAGAATGAAACCACATGCAATGCGTGAGTTGTTTTAGAAGCGTGAGATACTCGATCTTATATTATTTGCTTTCAGAAAAAGGAAAACCTCACTTGAACTCAAAGCTGTAAACGTGAATAAGTCACACGGATCAAAATGCAATATCAGTCAGCCAGAAGTATTGAGTTAGGTGATGACATGCTGTCTCAGCACTTAGGATTTCGGTACAGTGAAATCGTGATAACTGCCAACTTCCTTCCTTCTTCATTCGCACTTTTGACTTGTAGATTTTTTAAGTAAAGGACGAAGGTGTTTTTGCGAGTACTTTACAACTTTTTTACTAGTTCTTTTTGCCGGCTTCACATAGCTTGACTAACTCAATTAGAAGCATTCATGCTGGCGAGAAATAATAATAAACATATTAATAATAAACAATACTACATGAATACATTGAGAAGAAAGTGCAATGCATATCTATGCTTAGGAGTGAGTAGTATGACTTTCTCTCTGCGTGAGAAACGAATGAGAAAAAAACATCTTATAAAAAGTCATTTCCTGAGTTGGTTCTTTTTGCAAACCACTGTCCAAATATTTATTTAGTTTTTCTCCTTCAAGAATTCCGTAAGACCTTCTTTGATTATTTTGGTTGCAGGAGAGACGACAACTGAGTGTGGCGTACACGGCTGCAGAGGCGATTGTCTCATTTCTCGCTATATTTGGAAATGCCTTGGTTGCTTACGTCTTCTGTACGAATCGGACTTTACGGCGATATCGAAATTACTACATCTTTGCCCTGGCTATTGCGGATTTTCTTGTTGGCTTACTCGGAATCCCATTTGCTGTTTTAGCCAGTGTTGGACTACCAAGAAATCTATACGGATGCTTGTTCACTGTCTCTGTCCTTGTGGTATTATGTACCATCTCAATACTTTGTCTAGTCGCTGTGAGCATTGATAGATACTGGGCTACCACAAATCCCTTCGCGTACTACAGACACATGACCACCTCTACAGCTGTAGGTAAGTAGAAAGATGCCGAAGTTTCAATTTTCCACTTGAAAATCCAATGTCACTAACATCTTTCACATTACAACCCGCATGAAAGTCTTGTCATCCTTCTTATAGATTAAATGTGATCTGTTTGAAAGAAACCCGGTGCTTTCTCTTTGATGTGGCGTTTATTAGCACTACATCTTCATAAATGATTCATAACCAGCCACAAAACGCTTCTAGCCAGATTTTCATCTCACTTGAGTTGTTTGCAAGAAGGCGGATATTGCAATCCCTGCTGCTAATATTAATATATATTCTTTTTCTATCTCCCTCCTGCGAGTTGACTTCTTTCGGAATTTCGGGCATATGGATGCCTTTTACACCATCTTCTAGATGAGTAGGAGATCCCAGCGTAACTTACTTTCATACATAAAGAATAGATCGATAACCTGTCTGTACATGTATGCATAGCACTGCAGTACCTTTGTTTGTTTGTAGTTTGTAGAAAACAAAAGTTTGGTGTCATATGTGACCCTTGATGAAAGATCAATCAGAAGAACATATTGGCAACTGTAGGTGACCAACTTGTTAATGTAATGTTAAAGAAAAAGGGAGAGTACACCCACTTGTCACTTCTTGTATGAGTTTCCGCCTGTCGAACTGCGGAAGATATATTTCTAGCCTATTTTTCGGGTGGAAAGCTAGTACACTTGAGAGAAATTGGATGGGTCTTTTTAGGAAATACCCCGACTGAAATACAGCATGAGTTTCGCAAGTAAATAGAAGTGTGAAAGCATGTTTTGCTACTTTTACATTTATCAAGTTTTTTCAGCCTACCCAAGAGTCCCATCAATCTACTTTATTTAAATGCTTCTTCAACTCTTGACTCTTCCTTCTCCCACAGCCATTAACCATTATATTAAAGACACTTGATTTTCAAGGCTGTTTGTGGTGACTACGACACTGCTGATTTTACATTTGTCAAGAACGCTCTTAGAAGAGTCTCACATCTCCCTGTAACGTTGCGTGTTTCTCTCAAACTTAATCTTCTCAGGAATGTGTCCAGATTAGCATAAAAGCTCCATTGTCTAAGTGATTCTTTCAGGTATACAAACAAACGAAACTCACAGAGAACAATGTCAACTGTGAAAGAGCGCATCAAATTGTATGGAGGAAGGTAAAAGTAATAAAGATTAAGTGTTAGACGGCTAAAGAGTCTTGTCCATTCGTGCAGCTGGATATTTAAGCTTGAATCACGCAGCCAACAGTACTCGGTATTTCATTAGTCTTGCGAATATATGCTAAGTAAAACTTCTGAGAAAGCGGAGGAGGTTTCCCTGTCCAGGTTGCCTGACATTCATTACTTACTTTTCCTTTTGCAAACTTGACCAATGTTGAGGGTAAAAAACGTGACAACTTTCCCCTATCATCTCCAAAACAATTTTACTTTACGTAGTTCGTATGTACATATATATACGATTGCTGATTACATAAACTTGCTGTGATTGACAAGCTTCCTTTCATGCTAGCATATAAGTTCAAAGAACTGCTCCCTATCGTCTATTACACATCGAAACAATGTTGACGACTTTAGTTTATTTAACACAAAAATGAACTTAACATCAACACGACGATTTTTGCGATAAGTCTAGAAGTATCCCGTTTCTTGCAACAACACAGTTGAGTAGACTGGAAAGTGAAAATACCAATTCTGTGCGTGACCTTATGACGTCTTATATTCCCCCTTTTATATGGATATCTCCAAAAATAACCTACTTGAGTCACTATACTTGTGTATAATGTCCTAATATTACTTCATAAAAGCATTTTCGCATTTCTATTATTGTACCTATATATAGTACATCAAACACTTATGGACTATGGACTCTCATGCATTGGACCATTATTGAAGTAGTCGTGAAAAGATTTATTTTACAGCATTTTCTGATACAAATCTCTCACACTTTGCACATAGTTGTTATAAAAGCTGTATAATAATCTGATGAATGAAACTGAACCTCCTCGAATCAGTGCTATTTATTACCATGGCTTGTTGTATGAAACACATATGTAATAGCTTAAGTTGTTGCTGATGAGAAAGTATGAAAGATGAATGGAATGGAAAACAGCTCTTGCAGTAGTGTGTGTGTGTGCGTGGGCGTTGCGAAAGCGAAATTGTTTTTTTATAACTTATATAAGAAACAACACCGTTTTGTGAATGGTGGGGCTACGTGAGACAGCGATCGGGATGACTTTCCCCGTGTAAACTGCTGCCTGCTTCCTCATTCCTCATTGTGTGAAGTAAAAGTGTAACTTGTAACCTCATACTTCATTGCTCTCATGTTCTGGATGTTACGTGCCCAGCAGTCAGAACTCGTGTATATTATGCAGTTGTAGTAGTGACATCAACTCAACATGTCTCGGAAATTCAGTTTTCTCTATCAAAGAATTTCCCATTGTGCCCTGTTGTGTATGTCCTTGTCACTATTTCTATGTAGAATAAGCTGAAGTGGATGCATATATATGTATACTGTAGTATGGAATGCTGTTCTGCACAGCCAGCAGACGACTTACAATTAGTTGACTGACCCAACTGTGAAGGGAGCTAATGAAACGGAAATTAGCTTTTTTGCAACGTAAATGTTGCGTTGCACGAGCTCATTCATCTTCTGCATTTGTAAATACATACCCACCTACGCTTTAGGACTTGACGCTGTATATGCATGAGCTTCAACAAAATTGATTCGATCTATGACTAAGAGAATGCGACTCAGTGCCAGGAAGGGCCAGTTAATAATGACAAATCCATTACTATTCCTGAAACAAAAAGAGAGAGAAATGCAAATATGCAGTTTCTTCTAAGATAGTTCGGCAACTCGTCAAATTTTCATAACCAAGTTAGCAATTTATTTATTAGATTAGTTCTTTTCGTCTGTAAAATGACTTACTAGAAGACTTATTTTGTACACGTTCCCACGTAGCTAATGATTCATCTCACATGCATTCCAAGTCCTTGCGCTGCTGTCAATTGTATTAATGTATTCTCTCTAAATTTCTGCACCTTCATGCAACTTGCGGAAATCAGTTAGCTACTCGGAATTGGAATCGGATAAAGGGAAGCCATAAAGAAGTCAAATTCAATTCTCCGGGGACACCTCATTAGCTATTAATGATGCGAGTGAAATTCTACACTCCAACTTGGTTTACTAGGAGATTTCCTGTTGTCCTGTTTACTCTCATTATAAGTGATTTAATGGCAGCTTGAGAAAACTTGGATAATGTGATCACACACTGGACTCTTTTCTTATATTTAACGCTTGTTCACACGACGTTACCCGACTTACGGACTTTCAGCTTACTCGCCTATACTATCATCTATATAGTAGACGTCAAGTGTGCTGCTGCGGAGAAAACACTATTTATGCTTATACCCGAAATTTGTTTCTCATCTTATCCGTATTTCAGTTTAACAGACAGACTATACAAAACTATTCATGTGTGGAGAGCTTATAATAACGGAATATTCAACTGTTTGCACTTAAATTTCAAACGCGTTAAGAGCCCAGAGGATTACTATATAACTCTACAACAGCAAGCAAATCTGAGACGGAGAAAGTAATCTGATTTTATTCAGGTCATATGTGTGTCCCTTGAATCCTTCACTTATGGCTAGGAAGCATTAAGGTTATATTACACATCACTGC
>Ga0194135_10000060_pt1 | contig 59600 bp, 42 predicted proteins | sample LitLau_LLRF_2013_FD_134024 | JGI IMG/M metagenome (GOLD analysis project Ga0194135, IMG submission 134024) | Freshwater sediment microbial communities in response to fracking from North America - Little Laurel Run_MetaG_LLRF_2013 (version 2) | ecosystem: Environmental > Aquatic > Freshwater >...
ACACCACTGCTCCTTGATGAGAGAGAAAGCAGTCCATGTGACCTAGACAAATGCAAATGCTACGGGGCTCTTCTGTAATGTGTACACATTCTACATAGTTTCTCATCCCACACATAGTTGCCTACGACCTACACGAGTCTCCTCGTGTGTTTGCTTTAAGTTTGTGTGCATATCTGTTCTCTGGGCTGAAGTTATAGTTGAGAGTTTCGTGGTCCCACAGGGTACAACTGTAATTCATGTTGTATAAGACATCGCGATACAATTCCATCCAAAGCGCATTAGTCCCACGAGGCCAGAGAGAGAGGGGGAGTCTATATGTTTTCCTGTATGTCTCTTGTGCAGTTCTACTACGACATAAGACGCAGAGAGTAAAAAACGTGTGCATAATAATATTATCATCTTTCAAGGGAACCTTGAAGAGAATGTGTAGATCATATGAGTCGTTTTCTTCAACTTTCACCCAGCCGTGTGTAGATTTAAGTACAATCTACATAACGCACATAACGTACACACAACAACCCTCTTGAACAATCACAAGCTTCACTTAATTCCTGCCTTGGTTGTATTCACTCAAAGTACTCAGCCAAGTAGATAATCTCTCGTGAAATAATTTCTTTTATGACTACATCAATGCACTTCGGGGGGGAAATTCCGTTAGCCACACACACACAAGCGTGTACGTACACGCGTGTAGGCTTATGCTTACGTGGTTTTTGGCTGTTCGTGAATATCTTCGTAGTAGAACCATTGTGGTGCATTTATTTTCCTTGGATATTCATCCTGTAAACTTAATGTGTGGTTCTTTTTTCCCTGAGTTAGATTTACTGCCATCTTACTTAAATTATATTGCAGGATGTACGTAAACTTTCCCTAGGCAAAGCAGCAACAAAAAGTAAGAAGCAGACATAGGAGCTCAGCTTTGGTCATGATGTGAATGCGTAGTAGTACAAGTAATAATGTATATATCATGTGTGTGTATATATTTATATGGATAATGTTTAACTTTATTGATGCCTAGGAGAAAGGTCACGTTAGTTTAAGCATTGCTCTCTCCTGATAACCCTCTCTCTCTCTCTTGAAGTCTCAAAGACAAGAAACCGTTACGCACGCACACTATGCATAAAATTGTCTTGTGGAGAAGAAGAAGAAGAAGAAGGGATAGAACATGGAACAAAAAATGCGGATGAGATGAGAGAGAAATGAATACAATCTGAATGACGATGATGGGGGTGATCATCATCATCATGGCAAACTATGTTCTTTCTTATCTCTCGTATACATTCATGATGATCCGCAGCACGCGGAGAAACTTATATAGTCTGAACGAAGAACTAAAGGAAACACGGTGAAAGCACTCGTAGTTCCCATGTTGAACCCAAAAGAAAGGGAAATTACTCTAGAACTCAGCAATTCTTAAGGAAAGCTTGTTTACCCATGCTTTCTTTTTTCTATTCACTAGTCTACACTCTACACACAGTGTGATCTTAGGCTTCTCCATATAAACTTCCTGTAATCTTACAACATTTTTCCATTCAACTTTCACTTTCTCTGGTTTAAAAGAAGGAGACACACACATAATATATGTATATAAGGACAAAGCCCAAAGCGTTAGATTTCAGACACAAGATCTTTCCTCCTTCTTCTCTAGTTAGAGTTATACACTCTTTCCTTCAGTTGTAGTGTTGAGTGTGGTGGAAGAACAGGATTTACCTAAACAGCTAAATAAGTAAACATTGCTTCAACTACAGTAGCATATAGTTTGTACTTTCTTCTATGCACACACTTTCTCCAGAGCTCAGCAAACGATCATGAGCGACAAGGAATTGTTAAACTACACCCAATCCAAAACCTGTCATAGTACTCGTGGTTTTATATTCAGTTGTTGACATTGATCAGCCAACTTTCTCTCTTGGAAATCACTCAATATTCCTTTGCATAAACAGTTCCACCCTCTTTCTTGGGGGAATTTGCTTTTTTATCTCCTATCTATCTCACACAGGAATTGGAACGAGAAAATAATTTCTCGGATGTCACTCTGCAATCAATACATTCAACATGGAGATGTGTATTATAAATATATACACACACACTGTATGTGGTCGGGTTGTTTGAATAGCGAAAGTTATATTGGCTTGACTGCTTGATGCTGACTCGTGTGTATATATACTTATGACTAAACGACATACGCTTTCTGTTTGAGGAGGAATCGCTCTAGAAAACTCTAACAACTTTATACATGCAAGTTAAGTTTGACTCACGCGGTGTCTTTATATTCTTTACTATCTGAGAAGTACTTTAAAAGCAACCATCATTACATTTACTTCCCTACAGTCCATGTCCCATGTCTTCCTCCTTTGCTTCTAATGTCTTTCGCTTCTGTTTGAGTTAATGATCACCAAAGCATGAAATTGACTTGCAGAATGGATGATATCAGGATTTGAGAACGCGAACAAATAACTTGCTCTGTCAATCTATCCCATCTATTTAAACTATATAGTAAATCAAATAGAACTTGCACGCGTAGTAAACCTTGACTATTGCACACACAGCTCTCTATCACTATTGACAGTGAACGTACGAAGAAGTATTACTTCCTACTTACAGCAATAAACTATTCGCAGAATAAAACAGCAAGTTCCGTCTTTTCAAAAAGAGATTCCCAATTTGTATTCCCTAAAAAGTAGAGTCAGGAAAAAGGTCGATTTGGCAAAAGTACGAGAAAGTAAAGACTTCGCATTTATTTCCCGTGTAGCCTCAAGCACAAACCTTCTCTCTCTCTCTCTCTCTCTCTCTTGTCTCACATTTTTTCGAATTAATTCTCGTTACACTTTGTCACATGAAATTCTTCGATGGTACTGCTACACTTACTTGTGTGTATGTGAATGCCTTTAAGTATTATTCTCTCCCACGTGAACATTCTATACTTTCAAACACTCTTTTAGCTATTTATATGTACAATGCATGCTTTGTATGAAATGAAACACTTTTTCAGGCCCATTGAGAACCCGGAATCTCTTGCAAAAAAAGAATGGAAGGTAATTCTCATGAAATTAAATCCGATATGTATTCTCTTATCCACATAGTCTCTTGCAACATTCTACGAAGAATAAATACATGAAAATTGCCTCTGGAACTTTAACCGACTGTGTTTCATTCAAACACACACTTCCCCGTCTTCCGAGTCCCTTGTTCACTTTTTAAAAGCAACTGTTGGAACTCTATCCTAGCAGTGCTGCTGAAACACATCTCATCGATTCAATTCACGAGTTTGCTTCAAATTAATTGAAGTCTTATCTCACTCCACTTACGGGCTGTGTGGATAAATTGAGACGTGTATCTCTGTCTCAAAGACGGAATTAAAAGAAAGCTTTATCCATTATTAAGAAGACTTGGACTGAAAAACACACAAGTACTTATATTCCATTCCCTTCTTCTTTTTCTTCCTCCTTCTCTCTCAGACCTGATAAGTGATTCACCTTAAGTGCTCGCCCAAAATATTTATAGTGCTTAGAGATGAAGCTGGAGAGTGAGGGGGAATTAGGATGACGATCTATCTCCAGGATGAATGTGATCATCATTGTGTGATCGTAGAGATCATTACAGCAGAGCTCTTTTTACGACTCCTGCAGGGAATTAGGTAAACTTGCCTTCTCTCTATCTCTATACCAAGTGGAGAAAGTTACCTTTGACACAAGCCACACCACTACTAGGACATTCCACCCTCATCGACTCTATCACCCTAATATAGTTGCAGTCAGCCTGTCGTTAATATTCAGAAGAGAGGTGAACTCATAAAACGGATCGTATCAATAGAGAAGTCAGAGGAAAGTAGAAGGATGTATAATCTTTTCTGCTTGCCCTTCTCACAGCCAGCCAACGATTCAACTGCTGCTGCAGACTATCATCGTCCTCTTGACTCAAGTATAGTTACTTACTTAGGTAATCGAAGATCATTTCCCATTGAAGAAACTCATTGAGCCTTGTGTGTATGAAAATGAGATGAGAATATTATTACAGGATTTGATGAGAGAGAAAGAGACTTCAATTTGATCCAGGAGTTGGTCTTTCTAGCTACTTGCTTCTTGATCGAGTTCATTAACTTAAGTGGTTCATTCAGTCTTGTGAGCAAACATCTGCGCTGCTGATATCCAAATATCTAATACTACCCTTCTTGCTTTTCCACAGAATATTACCTAGCCACACCACCACCACCCCAAGGTACACATACACATACACACTATTTAACAACTTACTCTCTCTCTCTCTCCGTATTTGTACTTGTAGGTAGTCCTAAGCCAGTGAAAGCCTATTGTGTTCTTATATATACCATTCTGATCCAAAAATCGTCATTATCACGTACAGAAACTGCCACTCTCAGCACCCACTATCAGATAAAACGAATTCTGTACTTCGTAGGTAAGTCTGGCTACGAGAAAGTGTAACATTTCGTATTGTAATAATCGTTTTCCTCCAGACACAAGTATGTATATGCCTCGTACAAGTGTAGAGAGAAAAGCTAGAGAGTTCTTATATTTAAACTTGGCCCTTAAGCTCAATACTTCCAAGAAGAAGAGAGCACACTTGTGTGTTTACTCTTTTACACTTCTTCTTTCTGGTTGTGTCATCCGGGTGTCACTTTCATTCCAATCTGCATAAATACAACTTTTGCTACTCCTGCTTTTCTCCACGTTAAGTCAAAGCAAGCCATCATCTTCTTAAACTTGAGCTACGTTTCTTTCACAAGAAACTATCTGCTCGTGATATATATATACCTGGTACAGACACACACCCACATATATATAGAGAGAGAAGATGAGAGAAAACGAGGAGTTCCACTGACTCGAATCAAAATATATACATATACGTAACTGTTCCATGTCCCTAGAAGGCCTAAAGTCTAAAGTAAAAAAGGCGAGTTGTCTCTCTCGTATCTTTGTAAACATTCAAGTCACGTCCAACCTGGTGACTGTCCTCGAAACAGCCTATTTTCCACAGAAATAAGTAAAATAAACCGTTTGTTGTTGGACATTCGTAAGAGCTGTAAGCAACGTCCCGTGTGTGTCTAGGTAAGTACATTATACGAGGACAGCATCTCGCTACAAACCTCCTTCCGTCTGTTCTCCAATCATACTCGCATATTCTTACAAGAAGTGTATGACAACACACACCAGAACATAACCAATGCTCTTGACATGTCTGTGCCCTACTTTGCAAAACAACGCGCATATACTTTTACTCAGAATCGGACGCTCACTTTATACTTTGTGTAATATGCATAAGAGATATCAAATCATAAGCCCATTCATCTGAGTTACTGGAAAGTGTGTTGAGCTCGTGAGAACTCGAATTCCTCTTTCGATCTCACACTCTATACAAGGAGAGGTTTATTTGCTTTCACTTTCTCCCACACTTCCTTACTTTAAATCATACAAAAGTGATGATGATGAATGATGAACACCTTTTCTGGTGAAATCATTGCCATACTCAGCACACACACACACACACACACACAAGTTGTTCCTATCACAAATTTCCTCACAACTTCTGTGACGGTCTGCTGTTCTTTCGCTCTGTGTGTGTCAAGAAGACAGATGATTTCGGAGCCACCACAAACTGACTGACTTTGTTACTGACAGATCTGATAAAAATACCACTCCGTTTTACACACCAAAAGAGTTGAAGCACACTATCTTTAACCAATACATTATATAGAGTAATATCCCTGCATTTGATAAATTAGGTTAGTAGTAAGACTGCAACTCAAAGTAAAGTGCAATTATTCTATCTTTCCCTTTCGACTTTCTTTCTAGGACATATGTGCAACAACGCCCGAACTCCTGGAATCCGCAGAGTCAAATCAATATTCCAGTGTGAAAGGCGTTTGCTAGAGTTTAAGCTTTTAATTCACCAGGGTAAATTATTTAATAGGAATTTTTCGTAGAATTCCAGATTGATTGAGTTCTTGGAAATTTCCCTTTCTCCTCTCCTCTTTCTCGATGTTCCTAGTATTCCCACTCTTATAAAATGCCGTGTAGAGGAAATACTACCTATGTGACCAAGTGACACAGAGGCTCTTCAAACACACACATACTTACACACACTCACACTCATTTTATCGTCGTCCCATATCATCTGCAGTTCAAAGCTACATAGAGACTATCCGACATCCGCCAGATATGGAAGCTGAGACGAGAGACAGAGTGAAAGCACAGCAGAGAGCTCTCCTTTCCGATTTCAATTTCCTCTACGACTCGTCGATCCATTCTTGGGTGGAATACCAAACGACCAAATCTCACTCTCTTCTTTCCAGCCAAAAATGTCTTCTCCTGACTTGACACTTATCCTTACGCATTCTCGCATGTCTTTTTCAAATGAGCATTTCATTTCTACCCAAAAGTAGTAGGCAGACACTGACTTTATACTGCGGATGGAGGCGCGTATATTTGCCCTACAGGAAATAATTCCTCCTACAGACCTATAAAGAAACCCTTTCCAACTTAATACACATCGAGCAAAGGTCGATTCTCTACATTTTACAAGATCTATTATTTCGAATGTCAGAATCGATTAAGAAAAGATGCCAGTCAACAGAGGGACACGTCAAAGTAGAAACTAAAGGGGAAAGTCAATCCGTGTCAGAAGAATGGAAGAGTCTCTCTATCTATATATGTATACACGTATGAGACAGAACAAAAGGGATTTTTCTCATCGTGTTTCTTTTTCGATTTCCTATCAAACCTCAAGCCCCTTTAGCGTTGTGTGTGTGTGTGTGTTCATTTCATCGCGTGGGAATACATGATGCTTGTGATACTCTAAGTCTACCACGAAGAGGAGAGCACCAGTTGACTCTTCTTCAAGACAATATTTATGAGGCTGAGACAAAATCGGATGGAAAAACAGGATTCCCGTATTCAATGCGAAAGAGTCAAGCTTCCTCCTCTCTCAGGTGGAATAAATCAGTCTTTTCTCCTTCAAGCCATATTCCTACTTTCCTTCAATGTTTTTCTTTTTTTACGCTTTTCCTTTAAGCTCCTCTTCTTTTGCTTTCATTTCCACTTTCTCTGAAAATTTCTTCAAACCCTTTTAACACTTCCTTCCTATGTTTAATAGGCAAGGAAAGAAAGGACGGAAAGGTACTAGTATCTATCTAGAACAACTTTCAGACCTAACAAACCTTTTTTCTACCTTATTGAGGCGGATAAAGCAGCCTTGGATGAAGCTCAGCGTTTAACTCTGTCCCTTCTCCCACATCTCACGCCCTGTCGCCTGATAAGTGCATCAGTGCTAATGCCAAACAAAGAACCGTGTGAACAATAGAGAGAACAACACACAAAACTTGGTTTGTGTTTTTGCAAAGTAGGGTAAACGAAGAAAGAGACCCAAGAAAGTTTTTATGAGACAAGGCAGCCCTCATTCTCATGAGCATGACTTTTTAGATTAGGCCAAATGATAACCCTATCGCAAAGGATGTGTATGTGTGAGCTGGAGGAAGATTGCTGGAAGGATCACAGAGAGACTCTATATATGAGAGACTCCATAAGATAATATTATACTCGGTTGTCTACTACTAGAGATCTTATTTGACTCGGAATCCCTTGCTGCTGCTGCTGCTACTGAGGAATTTCCAATTTTAAATTTTTCAACCCAATGCACAATGTGGGAACAAGAAGAAGAAAGGACTGGCGAGAGAAGAGAAAGGAAGGAAGGAATCTCTTGTTTATTTAACATCTGAATTGCTTATTAGTAGAAAGGGAACTTCAGAGGAGATTTAGTCTTTGTGTCTCATTTGTACGCTGAATGAAATTACTTGCTACTTAGAACTCGCTTCGTTGACTTTGTAAAACTGTCTGTAGATTGTAGACACACACACACACACAGATTGGCAAGGGTGATAGAAAAGACTTGTTACTTGGGGTTTTAAGATGATTATACACAACATTAAATACCTACCGACGGCGTGGATTAAAAGTATTTCATGTTAAACCACTCAAAGAGTATGGAACAACATGCGTCATTCTGAATCCTCAAAGGAATTTTCTGATAGCGAGTAACCTGTGCCCACCATGCAGACAATAATGCTGTGTCTCGTTTTATTAAAACTTTCTCTGGTGGTACTATATGTTTTGTCTATTGAAACAAAATACTCCTCCCTATGGCTTCCATTTTCCCTTACGTGTGTATTTGTGTGTGAGAGTGTGTATTATATATATACTTTACTTTTCAAAAATGAAAAGAAAACTTCTTGAGTGACAGAGAAAGGATATGCTGGTGTGGTGTGGCAGTTGTGGTCCTTAAAAGTCAAAAGGGTATGTCAACATCTCTCTACGCGTAAGAAAAAAACTCTGTGTTATTTTAACTGACAGTTTTCTTCGGATGGTCATCCAAGAGAAAAACTTATTTTTCTGGGGTCCTTTGGGATCACATGCACAGCGTGTTCATCTCATTCCCTTTCTTTTACTCTTACAGAGAGTGTGTGTGTTCGAGAGACTCCTTTTTACTTTGTGGTCAACTGCACAAAAATGGAGTGTCGATGGCTGTGAACTATGTATTACGTGTATATGGTATTTTTAGATCACAAGAGTTACAACAAGTGTATAGCCATCGAGAACCTCCATTTCATTATATTAAATGTAAAAGGATGAAATTTTTATTACCAACACCAAATTATCAAAGTGCTTTCACTTTAAAAGCACCTTTTTTCTGTTTTCACTTTCCTCTCTGATCTCAATTTCAGAAAGGAGAAGTTTACAAAATATTATTTCATTCTATTGAAAACAAATATTCCAGCGTGATTCTTGTTTATCCTTCTGGCTTATCTTCCGCTCAGATAGACACGACAAAACTTACGAGAAGTTCCTCGGTCGTCCTAAAAGAAAAACACTTTCTTCTGAGACGAATAAATCGTATACATTCACAATTTATTTTTCTACCGAAAAGAAAACAAAGAGCAAAGCTAAGAGAAACTGAGTGAGTCCCCATGCAGTCCCTAGACCCAAGATGATGATCATCATCTCTGATGTCTGAGCGGTTTCCTCAATCGATAGCAGAAAAACTGTGTAAGGAAACATCGTTTGAATTACAAAGAAGAAGTCCCAACTTAATTAAATGCAAGTAGCTTCCCCATTGTACCATATGTGTGTGGCTGTGATAGTGTGTTTATCGTGCGTATATTATTGGTGGCTGGGAAGAAAGCGAAAATAATGAATTGTATTAAGCAGTTTGTGGTGAATGTGGTCACGTGTGGAAACACACACAAGTGAAAGGAAAAAAGATGGGAAAGAAAAGCTTCATCAGACAGAAGAAGACTGTTATTGTATCAACATGGGAAATCTTGAAGACTTTCTCTATTGTAAGGTTGGAAATTTAATTTAGAAATGAAACCGTCTCTCTCTCTCTCCTTCGATTCCCTTGTTAGAGACGATGTGACTTTCTCCACTACGGTCAGTTAGAAGTTACGGCTTACAGAGAAAGCAACACGTCTTGTGGAGAAAGTTCTAGAGAAATGAAACGACGGTGTGTGTGTGTGTGCAGCTCAAGTATGTTCACGATAGAAACATTTAGGAAAGGAAGTCATAAGTACCGAGAGAACTCAAGTCAGTATAGAATGCGATAACGCATTTCCACTATCGAAAGTGGCCATTTCTTTTGTAAGTTTGGCCATAGTAGCCTTCGACAGCGATCATTTTGTTCCTTTGAAGAGGAAGGCGATGATGATTGCGATGAAATGATGAGATAAGAATCGGATATGGCACAGACTTTTCCTATATAGAATATAATACATGTGTGGAGGCTCTTCTTCTGGTGCGGTGCATGTTTGGTATGCGGATCTTGATGGGAGAAATCGAAAAGGAAAAAGGAAAGGCCGAGCCACAAATAACTTGAAACGTGTCATTAATGGGGCACAACCATCCCTTACACATTTCCTATTTCTTCCCCAATCTCTTTACATAGTTTGCTACACTTTCGCCTACATTTGACGTGGCACAAGCAAGAAGACTCTCCATACTTATATTCTTGCTCTTCAATCTTTTCCTCCTACCAAAACCTAAAGCGTCTTTCTATTTGAAATTCTACTGCAACTTGCAAAAACCGACCATTGTGGATTTTGTGGAAATGGGAAAAGGTTAAAATGAAAATTCCAAAGTTCTTTAATGCACACACACACTTTCACTCTTCACCCCTGAGATATTCCCCGAGGAGGTTTGTAAGTGTGTGTGTGTGTGAGTTTAAACGATGTCTTTTATTATAGGAAGTGTGCAAAATGTGTAATGGGAAAAATACCTACTCGTGCGACCCATATATTTCTGAGAGAAGGATTATATTTGCTCAAGACAATTAAATAAATCATTAGACATGTGTAGAATTACACAAGTAGACATGTTGCTTTGTAATTAATGAACACTGAGAGTTGAAATTATCTAAATGCACAGAGGAATCATTAATTAGAGAGAGAACTCGAGACAACAACTAAGAATCTTCTAGAGAGTTGACAAGAGAGCATTTTATTGTCCCCACTAGAGTTCCTTAACACATTTCGTGATTTCCAACATCTTCCTTGTTTGGACTTGTCTGTTTGCTGTGTGGTGTGTATAGGCTAACGAGAAGATGTGACACTTTCTTCAGTTCATTTTCTAACAACACCTGAGACCTTCTTGAAATATTACTAAGGTGGCTGAAATACTTAAGTATGCACGAGAAACAAGTCTTCTTCTTTAAAGTATGTCTTAAGTATCTATTCTTGTCTATACTCTATTTTATTATTCAAGGTTGGCAATTCCAGGTAAGTCTTTCAATTGGTTAAAACATATAAAATTCACGGGCCACTTGATTCCCCAACACACATACACACACACATATATCACTTGCGAAGTGGAGGGAGAAAAGTTTGGACTATTTTTACGATTCTTATTTCTCCCACTTTCACTCTCTCGTGTGAATACTTTCACACATTCCGACTTCATCTCACTGCTTTCTCCGTTTTAAGGCTTTTAATAATATTGAGAGTGAAAATAGTGAAAATGCTCGAAATTGAAGGAGAGAGGTGTTGGTTTGGCTTACGATCTGCGTACGTGAGATTAGAGATATTGGATTGAAAAAGTAAGGATATTAACTTTTTGTTTAGTCATGCATCCCACGTTCGATCTCATTGTTTCCGAATCGCAAACGGAAGAAAAATCCGATCTGCATGCACATTCAACGATTCCACACATTCTTTCTTAGACTTAAGGACTTTCTCCGTGTGTGTGTGTGTGTGAGTGTGTAGATTTCTAGATAGAATAGCATTGTGGGAGAGTGTTGTGCTGAGTACCACATGAGTGTCTCTCTGTGTGTGTGTGTGCTCTCAACTTTCATCTCCATTCCAACACGACTTCAAGAGCTATTTGGTTCATTCCTCTTGCAATATAATATATGATAACAGTTGTACGTTCGAAACTGAATACAATATGTGACCTACACAGAATAACTTTTATTTCTTCCTCACTGCTCCTCTCAATTCTACAACACATGTGGCAACTTAGCGTCCACCGGCATACTCACACAACTACCAAACTTATTCAACATGCACTGTGTGCTTTATAAATTCATGTAATACTGTAACAATTTGAATTTACACTTCAGTAGAGGAATCGGGAAAGACCCATTCCATTTAAATCTCTATGTGTATTTAGGTATTTAAAAGTAAACTTTCTCCCTCGTATCCGCCCAACCACTTGTCCCATTTCACCGAAGGTTAACAAGAAGATTCAGGAAAAGTAAATTGATTTTTCGCAGAGAATCAAAACTAAGAAATCACAGATCTACACATAAAGTTTATCTGCAACAAGATTCAATCGCAAACAGTGACAGGAGATGAGATGAAAATGCTTTGGATGTATATAAAAAACGAATGTATACAATCTGTACGTATGTATGTGCACTATGGAGAACTATACACTAAGGACATTTCTATCATCCGGACATGACAAGAGAGAAAGCGAATGTCCCACATTCCCTCTATGTATATAAATACAGATCTCTGTATTCGAGCTGGGATTACATACAGAGGATTCGAATGTGATCTGTCTCAGACGAAATCGAAGTTCATCCAACGACGAATACCTTCTTCTTCTTATCTCTCTCTCTCTGCCGTATTTTACTTTATATACATCTTCTTCCAAACTATTCGAGTGTGTGTAAAGAAGTAAAAATTTTATGGTTTTTTATTCCCCGATTTTTACACAGCATCAGAATGGAAAGCATGTGAACGAAGCTCAGATCAAGCCAAACTCTCTCAAAACTAAACTCTCTCTCTCTCTATTTGGTTGCATTCATCCTACTTTCATCTCTAAGTGGATTTACCTACACTCTTGTAATATGACCAGACCTCATTCATCTTATGAACACAAGTTTCTACCAATACGCATATATATGTAAGTAGACTACTGCCCAGTATAGACTGCTTGGAATCCACTGGGACTCAATTTCTGGTGTGTCCTTCCTTATCCACCTCTCTCTCTCTTGCCCAAATAACATATGGCTTGTTTCTCCACTTCATCTTAAAGAGAACGCGCGTCCTCCTCCTTTTCGAAACGACCTGTCGAACCTTAAAGTACTGTGAGAGTACAAAATGTTATCTCCTCTGTCATATCTGTATAAAAATGAATTACGGTTGGACCTGCAGTCATAAAGAAGAAAGTTTGGTGGAAGAGGCACACCTTCTTTCACACCTTCGGCCGAAACTTGTTATTTATGGGGTGAGAGAGAAAGGACAACCGATGTGTGTAGCCTTTAAGTCTAAAAAGCTCACACATACCAAATACTACTACTGCCACCACCACCAGTCGACCTTATCTCTTTATTGAATCTAAATCCACTCCTTCCTTCTCTCACCTCCAACTATGAACCAACACTCCAAGCGATATACTCTATAGAATGGAGGCTGATGCCAACCTGAAGAAACTTCTCACTCTTCAACCATGATTTATTATACCTCTCAGTCTACACAGACACAGAGAGAATTCACCAAGACCAACGAGTAAAGCAAGGTGTGTGTGTGTGATCGGAAACTCGGGTTGCCTTTTACTTTAATAATGAAGAAGGAATGACCAGAGAGAGAAGTTCAACCCTATCTGTCTATATATGTATATACAGAATATATGTAAGAACAGAAATGACCCATCCATACAGCAACCCATTACTTTCCATTGAGACTTTTGGTTTGTATTTACTTACACGACTCTCGTCTCGCTCTCTCATTCCTACTACATTTCTCTCTTTCCAGTTGTTTTCAAAGGATTGACACGACAAGAAGTTTGTTAGGAGAAAAGCTTCTTTTTCATATTCGTTGACTACTCCTCCTTCCGTAGAATTTTCAATTAAAAGTTTTTGCCTAGCTTGCAATCTCCCACCATGATGAGTGTACGATATATATATATATACACCACCACCATTGCATTTTAGGATCTTAGGTGAACACATTTCTAAGCTGTCAAATCGGACAAATATAAAGTAGGATGAAAGAGTTTGCTTAAGATGACTCTTTCTGAAAGTCTCTCTTAAATCTCAAGTTGAAAAACACACACTCCTTGAATGAGAGAAAAGCTACACGCACATTTCATGAGAGAGAGAGAGAGACTTGTACAAACTCTTGTCGACGAGGTTTTAGTGTCTTTCTTCAATTTACTTATCCGAAGGAATTAGCATCTTTACCGAAAAACAACTTAAACTACAACTTAGAAGACTACGACGAATCATAGCGATACATTTTACATTCTATTTCAGCCTATTTTGTTTCCCCTTTCCTTCAACTTGAAGAATGAACTACGAGACTTGAGTGCTTGTTGTGAATAAATGTATGTGTAATTTTCAAAACACTTCTTGACTCGATTTCTCTCTCTCTCTCTTGTCTTAGGGTCGCGAGTGTTAAGTCAAGTAGACAAGAAGAGTGTCAAATGTACACGAATTATTTTGTTGGTGCTTTCTCACGAGGTGCAAACGTTGCTATTTTATTCCTCCCCCGCTCGTTTCATTCCATCCACACTTCCATCTTACCAAATTATACAAATGCTTAGTGAATGTGTAGGTGGGTGCGGATGTACACAAGAATGTGTGTTTACTTTACCAAATAGGCAAACTGTTTTCCCTATTTCAATTGGAATTCTTAAGCATAATAACACTTGTTATTCCACACCGTAAGTGTCAACTTGAAATCCTGAATGCCTTTCTGGTTTCGTCATTCATTAGTGTAAATAGACACGCGGTGACACCCTTCCAGATTAAATTAGTCAAGATAGATAATTAAGTCAAAGCCTAGCTATTAACCTATTGTTGTTATATGTATTGAAATCGATTGCATTCCTATATCTCCGTCCCTGCCGTGAAAGGTTTACTTGCAATAAGCCCTATAGTTAATCCATGACCATCATCACGAGTTAGCACAACGCTTGTGTGCTCTCACCTACAACTCATGATTATTGTACTTTTGACTTTGATGCCTTTTCTAAGACATTAATTGATCTTACTCTAGACTCTAGACAAGGGTTTCTTAAGGAAGAGGTAGTTTTACAACTCCTTAACTTTACAACTACTCTAACTACCCTCTCACTTATAATAATGCTCGATCCACTTTCTCCCTTGACACTCCCTGAAGCGCATTAAAGGGGAAAGTCTATAAGTTATATAAATGTAGTGTAGTGTACAACGGTGTTATAGCGTCTAGAGCGAGGGAGGAAGTAGCAAGAACATCTTGAAGAAGGAGAGGGCGATTATAAATTTTGATTTAAAACTGTCCCTATCACTCATCTCAAGTTGATTCAATTGAGAAAGAGAGAGAGAACTCAACAAGCGTGGCTTATGGTGACTCTTCTTGGTCTCTCTCTGCCTCTACTACTAAAAGTATAATGACGACTCTTCAGAGAGAAAGTTAATGAGAGGGGAATAAATTAGTCAGACTCGTTGTGAAGTGGCTATATATACGACGCGATGATCTACTCGCGGATATATTTCCTCCTTCGAGTCTTAAGACTTGTCTATTATGCTTTCCCTTATTTGATAGCTCTTTGGAGAAATTTTAGTTTCCTCTCTGTAGTTAAGATTTACTGGCCCACACAGCCCACACCAAGATCTCTCCAAGTTTTGACTTTCATTCAGAAAGCTCGTATAGAGAGAAATGGTTCAAAAAGTGGATATGATTGTGATATAGTTAAGATTAAAGATGATGGAGTAGAATTGAGCCCAGCGAGTGGTAATTAGGCTTGAGCAGATTTGAGGGGAGTCTCATTCTCTCAACACTTACTTTCTCTGTGTGCAAGAGAGGAAGGAAGTCACTGTGAGAGTGATCTTGAGAGTCTTTCTTACATCGAAACCATTCTTACTTGCCTTCAAGTCTGTATGTGAAGTAAACTTGGAACTTGGAAGTATACATATACATACATGTTCACCATGACCAAGAGAAAGTCTAACTACTCAAGTTGTCGAGACCACTAGTAAGTAAGTTACTTCTACTTTTAGACCTAAGGATGATGACGATGGTGATGATGAGAGAGGAAAGACGCTTTCTCTCGCTCTCGTTCTGGTCAGTACGAGGAGAAAAAACTCTCGCTTCAAACGTTGAACGTAGACTTTTAATCTACCTCATCCATCTCATCTCTTGATGCGAACTACTAAGACTAGGCGAGAGAGAAAATGAAAGAAGTAATCATTGATTTATTGACCTGTTGCAGGTGGTGGGGATGAAGCAGGTTCGAAGTCTTTCTTGGCAATGAGGAAAGCCATCCTTGACTGGCAGGATTCCGGTGTGTCAAAGAGAAACATTTCCTCGCCAGGACATACGGATCGAGTGGAGCAAATGCAATTCCCTTCTGGTCCGATGACACATCCGAACTGGTCCACCACCTCGCCACAAACCTCATCACCTTCCAAACCAAAGTAAAATCCATTAGTACGGAGTATATATATGTATATACACACAGAGTACAAAGTCTCTGCACAACACACACGTGAGATGGAGAAAGCTCATGTGTGTGTATAACATAATATCCAAAATGCAAGACATGTCCTTACACGATCTCCCAACTTTCTTAATAATAATCTCTTCAGGACAAAAGTTGAATCTACGCAGAGTGAAACTTACGTGAGCATCGGCCTTCGTCCTTCCCAACAGTTGAGGAATGATTCCTCTCGTGAAGGTTGTCTTCTCTTATGCAATGAAGACCAATGGCACAATTTCCTAATGCCCCACCACAAGGTTCACCCTCCCCACGAGAACAGACTAAGCAGCACTGGCACATGTCAAAGGTTAACCCGAAAGGACAGTCCTTCCCTCTAAGGTGCTCACAGGTTTCGTCACACACGCATTTCACCTGCTCAGACTGTCTGTCATTAGGGGATGCGGAAATTGCAGGGAAAGTCTGAGCAAGATTCAGAAGAAGGATTAAGACGGGTAGAGTTTTTCTCAAAGGGGAAACTTCTTGACGTGAATTTCGAAACTTCATGGCTCCATACACAAAGAGAAGAAGACTTTAGAGATGTAATGAGAAAGTCACTTTATCAAGATCAAGTTAGAAGTCACAGGGGCGAAGTTAGTCTACTAATGAAAGCACACGAAGAATGTTTTGTAGTCAGATTTGTTAGATTTACTTCGATCTCTTAACACTTTCACCAACAGTCATGTTTATGCACAGAGATATGAAAGAGAGATACTTGAGAATCCAGAGATGCGACTTGGATTAAAAGAAGCATTCAGGTCTCATAACAGATAGAGAGAAAGAGATGCAGTCAGCTAGAGAGAACAAAGTGAAGTTGAGATGTCTCAAGGAAGTTGACTGAGAGAGAAGAAATCTCACATCGGTCCTAAATACTCTCCAGAGCAGCCGGGTAGAAGGTATTCAGTATCCACGCATGGCTGTGCCCGAACTGAACAACTTTCACCCACAGAAGAGCAGGGAAAGCCGATTCGCACTGAGAAAAACGACTCTCTCTCTACTTTTCTGGCTTATCTCTCAAAAGCTGAAAGAAGCTGCCCGGATCCCTATTCTGTGCCATTTCCTAAAGGGTAGGCGATTTGTTTAGCTCATGACCCTCTCGGATAAGTGACTAAACTTATGCATTACTCACTTGGAAAAAAGTACTCTATTATGTCCTAAGTCTATCATTGGTTTTCGAAATGGTAGGCAAGTAAAGAGCAAATATTGTACGCAAGAACAACAAACGTTACATGGCATTTTCTCACAGAATCTTATTACTCGTTGACTTTATTTGAACCGTGCAAATTATTTAGGTACTTTATGTGTACCGTAGTAATTTATCAGATACAGTTTTTCACTAGGGACTCGTTTACATTTAAGAATCAAGACGTCCACTGATTGCAAACTTGAACATAACGACACTCTAGAATATTGTACTTTCGTCTACGTTCACTAATAAATATTTTGTTTCCAGAAGGGACTTTTACGCTATGATTAGATTTGTTACGGTATTTTGCGCATACTTGCTCTGCAAATTGTTATAGACAAATAACAATAGGTTACTGCTACTAGGAAGTGTATAAACATTTGTGTAAATAAAATTATCAGATCGAATTCAAACATCAAAGTATCTTAAAGTAGTCAATTACAAAGTGGTCAACAACTCAGCAAAATGCTAATTGTATAGATTCATATTTCCTAAGATTATAGTACTACAACTACAGTATCAATAGTTAAATTATGTGTAACAGAATAGTGATGACTTTTTCACACTTTTTACGCACCAAAACCCACCCTTGCCACACAGTTTGACGAATTTTTCCGTACTTTTTCTTTCTGGTTGCTTCAAGAATGTTTAGTGAAAGACAGTCTCTTTAGCATGTCGAAAACTTTTTTACAATTTTTCTCTTCCCGACTCTACAATTCCTCTTTTAGAGACTCCAGCGCATTAGTCAAAACCTGCATCTGAGACTGAAAGATAAAGCAACAATGTGAGTACCACGATAAACACTTGAAAAAAGGAAATTGTTCTCTTGACTTACTTTGGCATGTTTGATCTCTAACTCCGCCAGATCTATTAAATTTTTCCGAAAAGCTGCTACTCGTCTTTTCTTGAAATCAACTAATTCCTCTTTTGCTTTACTTGAAATGGTTTCAAACTTCTCACATGCTTCCTGCTGAGCTTGTTCCGCCTGTTATTGAACGACAAGTTCATATTAAGTTCTACTCATCATCATTTCGACATTTACAAGCAGTGCAATACTGTAGTGACATAAAACTAGAGCAAATGAAGTTTTTTCTGCGAAAGATAAGTTTAAAACGAAACACAAAATGCCAAACTAGATTAAACAGAGTTCGATAGAATTGAGTGAACGCGTCTCTTCAGTCAGAGTAAAAAAGACATTTCACTATCCAAAACTATATACTAGCAGCGGAACAAAAATCGATCCAGATGCATAAAAGTTAATTGGTTCATCCCAGGAAGGAAGAAAACTTACATCCACCACTTCCATCGTCTGCTTCCGTTGCATGTATAATACCAATAAACATTAAATTGAAGTCGCACAAGATAATTTCAAGATAGGCCCAGAAAATATTGTACATAGAACGAGACCAAAAGTATGTCAACGACAATACTAAAAAGACTTACCGCTCCAACCTCCCTATTTTTCGCTCGAGCTTTATCCAGGTTTTTGTTTGCAGTTTCGTAATTTGCTAAGCACCGACGTCTACGATACAACAGATTCTTAGCAGCATTCGAGTCTCGCATGTAGTAACGCAAGGTATCCGATAATTTCAGGTCTTCGTCAGAAGCAACTCGATTTTCAACTTTCTGCAAATTCACTTCGTGTTCAAATTTCATTATGCTCACAGTTACATTATTCTCTAGTTTTTCTTACCCTCGCCGTCTCGAGCGCCTCGGAAACTTTAGTAAGGAACTTTTCCAATTCATTAGTGTCAATTGTAGCTAACTGAATCAACTCAGATGAGATTTTGATATACGAATCCGACACATTCTTATGAGCCTTTGTCATCTTATCCGACTTTGCAGTACCATCCTTTAAATGGGAATGATAGTCAATCAAAAAGTTTCGCTCTGCATCAAAGAACTCGTCGACATCTTTTTGAGTAGCAGATAAGAGAAACTCATCCGTAGTTTGACCAAAATGTTTGATTAGGCCTCCAAACATTTCCTTTTTGTTCTTTCCACGAACACTCAACTGAAATAAATGAAACACAGATTGAAGGTTTATTAACTCTAACTAAGTATTACGATGATGATTCTATGTAGCTGACTTATTACCTCTCCATCGTACGCTAGAAACACTCGGAAATTGTGATCGTTCCGAAATACAGGATGATTAGCTAGCCGGCAAAGAAAAACCTCATGCATCGCTACAGTCTTCTTAAATGTTGCGAGATATTCTCTGTTCCAGTACAAATTATAATTCGGTCAAGGATCTTCCTAAGCTTCAAGAACTTCAAACAAATGCCAAAAACTTTGACTTGCTTACGCTTCAAGTTCCTGTTTCATTTTAGTAAACTCCTCTTTGGTCATAGTACCTTCTCCTTCACCTAATTTCTGGAGTTTCTCTCTGGACGCATCAAAATCTGGTCTGGGAGGAGCAGGTGGGATCTAAACATCACAGCCCAAAAATTAATTCCAATGACTGACTTTAAAACCAAAGTTAATTCAACTCGAAACTTACAATGAATCCAGCATACTCCTCGTTTTCCTCGAAACGGTCATGCAGCCACACGAACTCTTCATGTTGTCGCACAACTGAAAACTCTTGCTTCTCGAAATCGGGGAGGGTAGTCTGTAACAATGATTCAATTATAAATTAGTTCTCAAAAACATATTCGGCAATTTGCTTGAAGGAGACTTTCTTTCTATCTCATACAATTCTCTACCTTGGTATGGACGGTGAACTTGACTTTATCTCGTTCACTTAAGGCATCGGAAATGTCGACGACAAGGGCATTCTCGCCTTCCACGGCTTCTGATCGTCCCGGCTTGTATTCACAAGAAATGCGGTAATAATATCGGTCCATTTTAATTGATTATTGATTGACAGAAAGAAGTAAGAAGTGTGTGGGTGCAGTCTAAGAAGGAATTCTATGAGAGAGAGGGACTCTTCTGCCTATTCTTAATGTATTCTCTTTAGAGAGACAGAAGAAGTGCCCACCACCACCCCCACCACGAGCAGTCTGCAACAACTGGATGCTCAAACAATGACATTGAAATAGCCCAGACACAGACAACTCTACGGATGATGACAGATCAGTATTAAGTGAAAGGAGTGAAACCTTGTCAGTGTCAGTCGCCAGGAGCTCAGGTCCACGATTAAAAGCATTCTGCAGCATTTTTAGTTCACAGCAGCTTTTCCCAGTTCGCAATTAGAAGAAGAAAGACAGTAAAATCCTCGTCAGTAATAGTTACAAAAATACAATTCACCACAAGACAAAAAGAAACTGCCAAAAATTGTTTCAACCACCACTTCCCTAGAATATTAAATATCTCTCTGCTTCCACCACCACTACTACTTCTACTCCCGAAACTAAAACTACAAAATGAAATAATAAACAAGCCTCTAAAGCAACTTATTATTATGATTCTCCTAAATCAAACTATTGCTAGTTTCCCATTTACATATTATGTAGCTGCTGAGACGAACTCGAAGTCCATGAAATACTGTCATTCATATAATAAAAATGGAAAAACTCCCCCAGCAAAGCAAACATTTAAGCACATTCAGTCAGTACTAAATACACAGACATCATCCTCATTCCACACTTCCATGTTATTGCACACATTAAAGATCATAACTCTTTCCAACTCGAGTAATCTCTGCTGTATATGTGGAACTGTAGATGTTAATGGGACTCTTGTATATCTTTGATTTGCATTTATATTCTGCTGGTGATATTCTGAACTTCTCGCAATATATCTCCTGTCTACGGTCTATTACATTGTACCTATATCTAAAGTCTGGATTCTTTTATTAAAACTAAAAAATAAATGGAACGAGTTGAGACTAAATACTTCTTTTACTCATCGTATAAAATCAAACGATGCTGCTTTATTGAAAGACATGAAATTCATGAAAATACAAAATATTAAAAGTGCGGTTAATGCAGCGGTCATAAGCAAAAAGCTTATCAAATAATGAGTCAGTTTCAACGACTAATATTGCTTTATTGCTATCACACTATCACAAATGCCGACAAACATTTAAATCAGATTAAGTATATATAATAACAAGCAACATAAAAAATGAGTTTAACATCACATACACAAAGTGTCAAACTATAATAATAACACTCACACCTAAGGTGAGCTGGAACTACTTAATGAGCATACTATTGATGTTATCGACCGTCAAAAACACGTCATTATCAATAACTACATTTCTAAAATGAGGTTTCTTGCTTTCCCTAGGACCGATTCCGATTTATTCTCATAACCTCTAAAACGTGTATATTATTACAATACTTGGCTATTTGTAACACTGTAAGTTGTCGACTATTTGTAACATTGTAACTGCTGATGAAATGACATTTGGCCCATGCAAAATTGCAAACTTATCATGGAAGGGGTAGTAGAAGTGAGCAGAAAAGATAGAGTGCAAATAAGTAAAACGGATTGATGATTAGTACACAAAAGAGTTTAAAAATAGATAACTAATCATAAGAATTGACTTCTGAATCCTTTTTCCTTGTGACTCATCCGAATAGAAAGTGATATAAAACCTAGCTCAATGAATAATATTGCACAATACTTTGAACAAGACTTTAAAATAGACTTGTACACTTACCATCATGGCCACAACAGGAAGATGATTTCACGAACCGTACGAAACCTTTAATAACTCACGTTCTTAAAGGTATTTCAATAATTTCAGAACTGAACTTGATAGTTCTACACTTCAAGAACAATCATCATCAGTTTCAGTACACACACAGACAACAAAAAAAACTGTGGACACGAACAACAACACTGATTCTAATGATTCTAATACTAATAATACTACACACCCGTTTTTATTATTTTCTTCCCCTTTCCAACGACGAGATGATTAATGTTCCTATATTATTATTATACTATCGAGGAGGGGGAGTTTTATCGAAACAATTAAGAATTGAGACAACCACCACGAACATCCAGCCAGCACCTGAAGAAGGAGTGAGATATTCAATCGACACAAATCTGTCAATAAAAGTCAATAATATTTTGACTTGGCAAACTCGTCCTTCCCTTCCACACACAAACTCGTCACTCTTTCCTCGCAGAGATGGCCCTGGCTCCAATCTCACAGACAAATTCATACGCGTTCGTCTGTACAATTCATAAAAAGCATGTTCAATTAGTATTATTTGAAGCAGCAGGGGTGGTAGATTAGATATAAAAACGCATTTTTGAGTTTTATTTGTTTGTCCAATGCAGACAGTATCGTCTAATGACATTTTCAGAAGATTTATGTGTCTACGAACAACCACTACCAAACTAAAGCTGTCCGAGAATGCCTGTCAGTAGTCTACCTAATATTTCAGAGTATAAACTTCTTCGCAAAACTCATAGAGTCGGCTTTCAGGTTAGGAATTGTTTTTTATAATTTTAAAATATTTTTGTGTTCCGAAGGCATTCTTTTAAGCTCATTGTAGTACCACTTTTAAAGTGATTAGCCCCATAATATGTTAGTTAAATCAATGATTGGTTTTGTTTTGTCTGTCTGAATTAAACGTAGTAGACAGTCTTCGCAATCTTCCGTAGAGCTCTTAATTCCTAATTGCTATGTAATTATGCTATCAATACAACACATTTTAGTTAAAAACTTCCCATTTAATTAGCTTAATGTGAGTTTTGCACATTAAAAGAGAACGCCGAGCGCATATAAATTACAAAAATGTGCGTTTCATTTTAAGTATATGCATAGCCGATTTTTACTTCACACTTTCAGCTAATTGAGGAGATAAGAATGGTAATAATAATTGGAAAAGAATTCAAATACGCCTGCAAAGGGACGAACATTGCACACGGCTACTGTTTAATGTAAAGAATGTAAACCTCAACAAGAAAAAAACCCTGAAGTACAGAAACATAAATTATGTGTAAAACTTTCGAAGCATCAATGCATATCGATCCCACACACCACCAAGATTGGATCTTTTATATTGTAACAAGTGTAACAAATAATTATGGTTCTAAATTACTGTTGATACATTCGATTAAATTACTTCTAGGGCATTGAAATATATTTATAACACGACTTCTGGCATAAATAATCAGTGCTATACACGGCTTGATGGTATACATATATATGTAATTCATTTCAATCTAATTTTACATTTCAAACCACCACTTCAAACTCTCATTACAACCACATTTATACCTTATAAACTTCTAATAGTTCGTCTAATTCAACATCAATCAAGAACATTTAACATTGATCGCATCCTACGAATGGCGTTCAGAATAAAATCGTTCAAGTCTCAAAGTCTCAATTGTTCAGAATGCTCAGTTGTTTTCTCAAATGTAGGTTACTTTTAGTAGGTTGAATTTATACGTACTCACTGCACAGCAGAATTGATTGTTCATTATTACTCACAGAGAATGATTTCAAAAATAGCCTTTAACATGATCCCCACAACAGTTCTGATAAAGTTTGAGATAATTCTTCTATTCCTACTACTCTTTGGATCAATTTGCTCACAAAGCTCGCCCGTACAATACAATATTGGTACAAAAGTTTCTTAAGTACAAGCTAGTTAGCTAAAAAGCTATATTTATATACAGGTAAAGCTATAAAGAATTAGAAATATATTATCTACCACAGTCCAAACTCAGCAGTGTGAATGAAAAGTGTCTACCTACATTAAAACTCTAGCTTTTAAATTTCAAGACTTAAGTTAAGGGATTGTTAGTTGTAACAAAAGCTAAAAGCACACGTTTTTCATTCATCGCGTACATTTACAATAATAAGTAAGCAGCTTTCTTTAGACACTTTAACTTGGTATATTCAAACCACTAACTATATATATAAATGTATAGTTAACTTATTATTACAAATTCCCAATCCAAATCAAAAGAACATTCAATAAGTAATCCGGTCTAATTGAAGACGGCTGCAAGATATTTTCTACAGATAATTTGAAAGTTGTTCGCACATCTAACTTCTAAGTATAAAGGCTTATGATGATCGTAAAAATAAGATCGGTCGTCCACCCGTCCATGCATGGGAAGTAAAGGGGAAATTCTTTTCTTTTTTTAAATCCACCATATCATCATTCAAAGGTACTTCTCATCTTTGTATATATATAAATGCACACACAGCATCTCTACAGACTGCAATGCACCACCGCTAACTTTACTACGAGCTGAGCTTACCACCTGCAAAATGAAATACCTGCCAATCTATCCGCACTCTCATACACAGAGCTACTTCAATTGATGCTTTATAAGTAAGTGTTGGTAGTTCAGCGTGCTTTTTGCCTTTTGTACTTCCTAAAAATTCCTGGTATACGACTAAGGAAGGTGATTTTTGTATGTGGCAAATGCAATTCAATGCAATATACATATTTGATACCACCTCCCCTCATCATCGTGAGTTGAAATTACGTCTGCCGTTTCCTTGCAACGCAACCCTGCATGCAATTCAACACAACAACAGTTAGTACTTTAGCACTGACAGAGAGTATTACCTTTAAGCTTGTGTGTGTTGTGTTACTCAAACTTACCTAAGCTACAATCTCAAAATATCGATCACTCGCCAAAAGGCCCAAGCCAAGGATTAAGCTTACAAAAGATACACACTTCAATCTACCTGTACATACATATACTTTGCTCCTAAGCTTAATCGTTACAAAGTGAATTGTAGTTCTGTAGTGTCTTCAAGGTTTCCCATTCTAAAATCTATCATTTTTATCCGATTCTTTTTTTCTTATCCGAGAGAGTCGGACACTTTATAACAATGCATTGTATTTCTTCTTCCCGTTATAATTTCACATCCCGAAACTTTCATATAAACTGAAACTTCCATATTCCCACAGAATATAACATCAACAGAGACGTACAAGTTTAAAAGTGTATATAGTGTGCAATAAGTGTGTGAGACTTTTTCATACATCCTGAATTCCTGAGAATCAAACAAATATACGCACTGACTCACCACACACACACACACGGTCAACTAGTGACTTTGTTTGATATATAGTTTGATTGTGCTTTGTATGATGTGCATAAGTACTTAATGTGCGTGGGAATTAATAGCTTTAATCATTAACAGGGCAATCTCCTAAATGAGAAAATTTACATTGCAAATCGCAAAGCAATTGTGTATATCAGGGGAGGAAGAGACATTTAAAAAGAACGGATGAAATGCTATTTAAGAAAACATCCTCCTGTGAGTGAAGTTCAAGAAATCTTGAATCAGTTTAGTATCAATTGCGGTGGTGGCTTTCCGGTTCAGTTGAATTCATTTGAAGCCATAGTAAAGGTCTCTCTCTCTTCTGTTCTTCAAGTCATCAGAGAGTTGGTTAGTGAACAATGTGAGATGACAATTGCAGCAGGCAGAAAAGCTTCACTTGTCTCATGTGTGTACTGAGGTGTTAATAATAAAAGTCTTGAGAGATTCTGTTTGATTTATATTTACTGACTGAAAGACTTTTGGAGACTCCTGGTGGTGCGTGGTTCTTCAAGGCATCTTAGGATTGGAAATGATTGGAAGCCTGTCATCATCAAACTCTTTATACAAGTGACTTGTTTGTTCTACCCAGTTCTCAGAATTTTTTTGTCTTAAGTTCTTCACTAAAATGCTTACATGATTCCAAGGAATCCTTCGGAAGTATGGGCAAAGTGGAACTAACTAAGCTTATTAGTGAACATGAGATTGAGGGAAAATTCTTGGAAACTAGAAATTAATAGACTTAGAGATCTGTGAAGTTTGTGGAAACAAGAAACCTTATAATCTGAGGATTGCAGGGATTCCGTCGATCACAAGAAATGGAGGAAACTGAAGAACAAACTGGAGGCGCAGGAGGGGAACCCTTCATGTCTCATATCGAAGAGGTAAATCACACTTAATTCTGATATGCTGACGCAGCGTAGCAATACAATAAAAAACCTTTTCGTAGAAGATGAAGCCGAGCAAAGAAGATGAAAGACTTATTCTATATAACAACGCTTTTATCATTCACCGTGAGATTTATTATCTGAGAAATTGATTGAAGTTTTGAAGTTGATTATATCTGTCATTTTTTTCCTTTTCTTTGCCATTCGATTGTTCGGTTTTCTATCTGAACTTCGGATGGTGCAATCACGTCATGATTTGGTGATTCTGATCAAGCGTCTCATTATTATTAGATAGTTTGATCTGTGTGGTTTTCTGAGTTGCAACTATCTGTGATTGGAGATTGGTATTTTGGTATTTTAGAGTTTAGGTTTTGCAATTCGTCTAGTAGGGATTATAAATAGAACTGTATAGCAGTGCAATTCATTCATAAGGTTTTTTTTGTATTAGGAAATAGAAATTGGATTTTGAAATTCTAATTCAATTGATACATGCCGGCATAAATAAGTTGCTTACAGTTTAGGTGCTCGTGGATGAGAAATGTACACTCGTAGTGTATTGTTTTATATTCTTTTGAGTGCGGCTAATTAATTCTCAGAGATGAAGATTAGCTTATTGTTTGTGCAATAATGTAAAATGCTAACTCATATATTCATTACTCCAACAATGACTTGTACTTGCAATTACCGTTTTGACTCAATCTTGTATGACGAAATTTTTGTAGTTACATGCAGCAGTGGTGGAGATGAAAGATGCTTTCGAAGCTGCTCAAAAGGATCTTCTTAGCGTGCAAAAAGATGATTCGAATCTCCAGAAGGAAATCGAAGTCACCAGATTGCAGTGCAATAAGCAATCATCTGATATTCTGCAAAGTCTCAGCTTAGTCAATGAAGAAGTCAAAGCTGTGAGAGAAGCTTTGCAGTCGTCTCAAATGACACAGCAAGAATTACATGCGACAGTACAAACTTTACTTATAGAAAGAGACTTGTTACTTGACGAACTTCTGAAAAACGGAGCCATTTCCAGAAATGTCAGGTTAGCTGCCTCCCGAATTTCATACACATAACCTGATGAAAAGTTTGATTTGTGTGTTGTGCTTATTATGTTCCTAACCTTGTGCCGATAAAAATGTAACAGATCGCGTTTATGGAGTAGAACAAGTGAATTTGTTCATTCCTCATCCGGGTCTCAATCAACGAATGACTCCGGAGTAGCTTTACTTTCGGACAAAACCTCGTTTCGACCTTTAGAAGGAAGCCCAACAATTCTTTCGACCTTCTTTCGAGATGGAGTAACAGAGGATGTTCTACGAAGGAATGAAAAGGACCCTGAAGGCCCAGGAACCGACAGGTCTACTTCTTCCTACGGCGTGGGTAAAAGTAGAGAATCTCTATTCGAACCTTACGCCGTATCAGGGTCATCAGGGAATGTCGAGGAATATCTGAATAAGATCAGTCAACCTACTGACTTCCCCCATGACGAAAGTCGATTCAAAGGCAAGACACCGTGAATTCTAAATTCTATTCCCATCGAACTAAAAACTCCCATTCACAAATCTCATGTACTATTTTGTACACTCTTTCTCATCTCATGAACTATGACTATGTATAAACAGGCAACAATAAACCTCCTCCACTGCAAATGACTTACGATTCAGACTCATCTTTAACTCTGGCAGCTGCAAAGAGTTTAAGTTTGAGTAACTCTCTAAGTCAGCAATGTGGTCTGGAATTAGACGAACAAGACAAGAGGAGACAAAGCAGATCAAGAAGTGGCAGTGCTCGACGTGATCTGGTAGTTTCCCATTGTTACACTATGGTTAATAGAAGAAGATGGTTTGTGTTCCTATTGTTAATTGTACGCGTATTCATTTCCCATTGTAATTTCAGAGTAATGAGCATCATCTTCAAACCTCAGGAGGGGTAAATTGCTCCGATGGAGGTAATTGATTGCAATTACACGTTACAACACAATTAACTCTATAATCTCTTATAGAACAATATCCTCTAAGGTTATTGTTATTATGTTATTTATAATCATAATCTATCTAATGCAGAAGATGGAATGTCTCAATCTGCTGTCGAGGACAAGGCCTTCAAGGATAGACATCGTTATCACGTAGCCAAAGAACTTCTCGAGACAGAAAGGAAATATTGTCAAACCTTAAGAACAATTGAAGACAAGTTTGCAAACCCATTGAAGCGTTCAGATGTTCTAACGATGAGGGACATAAGGTAACACATAAATAACACACACAACCTTTTATATTTTTCAATGGGACGTGATGCGATGAATTGCTTAATTGATTTAATTATATCTGTCTCTCCCATACAGCACGCTATTTCCTGACGAAGTCTTTGAACTCCACGTAAAGCACTGTGCTCTACTTGCTCAGTTAGAAGAACGAGTGGCTTTGTGGAGACAAAAGCCAGCCATAGGAGATCTCTTAGAAAGGCAAGAACCGTCACTTTTATTAAATTAAAGTTTTCTTGTTGTTTGTGGTCGATGATAACGATTCTAAATATGACACATCTCTTTCATAAACAGATTTACGAATGAAGATGGCTCAGATGTCCTTCGACTCTACACAAGCTATGTGAATGACTTTCCCGAAGTCCTAAAGACATTTCACAAATTGTGTCGCTCGTCGAAGGAATTCACACATTTCCTCAAACTCTCCCTCGAGCATCCCGTCTGTCGTGGACTAGACTTGGGAGCTTTTCTCTTGTCTCCAGTCCAAAGAATGCCTCAGTATATTCTCTTGTTCAAAAAGATGATTAAGTTTACTGATCCTTCAGACCCGGACTATTCTGACATTAAGCTCTGTCTCGACAGACTTCGCGATTATCTCAAACGACTTAATGACTCGATGGAACATTCATTCCAACTTGTAACTGCAGGAATGGCACCACATCTAAACCATTCTCCTGATGACAGTCCTCGGCAGTCTCATCATAGATTAAGTATCTCTAGTTCCCAAAGTGAAGGAGAGTCTCACCACCATCATGAAAGCTTGAGAGCGAGACTGCAGAATAAGTCGAGGTCTAAATCTGTCCCTAGGAATCAACAAGAACTTCCCATTCAACGAGCAGAGTTAACCCTAACCGCAAAGCCTGGTAAGCTTAAGAATAAATCGAAAAGTCACTGGGCGGTTTGCTCTACTAGTGATATGGGTGATAATGATACCGGCGGAGGAACAAACCGAAATGGAAGACGTAGTCGAGATCAAGGCAGCGGAGGAACTGCCGGAGGGAGTTACGGGAGAAAAATGTCCTCCCAGTCTAGTCAAAACCATGATACGATTTCCAAAGGTTCCTCATCACGTCTTCAGTACTCGTCTACAAACTTACGAAAATCTTCACGAGGCATTCTCAGCGAAGATTCAGACATTGAACTGCATCCATCTGACGTAGATGAAAGCTCCGATACTGAAACACGAGAAAGCCGAAGGAAAAGTTCTTCCATTGCCACAAAAAGCCTTCCAAGTTTCAATCCTAAATACCAACGTAGTGGATCCTTCGTCAGTGAGCCAAACTTGCTAGAAGAGTGTGACGGAAATAAGCGACGAGTTGGTGATAAATCCCAACGACCATTATCTCTGTACAAAGAATGTCCTGAGAAGTATTCGGGGAACTCGAGACAACGAGGAAGTCAACGAGGCACAATCAACAGCCTTGGCGAGGAGTCTCATTCCTCCAAAGGAAAGCAACGAGTCTCTTTACGGACTTCCCTCAAAAACATTTTTTCTCTCAAGAAAAGGTACAAGAGCGAGTGTGACGAATGTTCTCGTAGAGTTTGTATCCGCTATTATGAACCCGTACTATCTCCTCCTGCTGCACCTTTACCAAATAATAATAATGAGAATGACAAAATAAGTTCATCACCTCTGGGAATGACGAAAACTGATGCACTGCAATTGCAAATCCCCCCACCACGCCCCTTATTAACTTCATTAGACACAGATGACTCACCAGCAACTGCGACACCATCTCCCACCACTACCACCAATGCTATTCTTCCTCTTATTAAGTATATGCACAATATGCCAAATTACTTGGGAATGGTTATGATCACTGTAAGAGAAACAACTGTATGAGTGACACATTTATAAAAAAATCAGCACGGCAATTCGCTCGCAGTTTTATATTGCACACACACAACCGTAGTTTGGGTAGGTAGAATAATATTTAAATTGCTTTATTGGGAGCATTATATATTGAACATTATCTATTGTATGAACTGAATAATAATGAGACTTTACAGGAAACTATAAATCTTTTCACAGTTAGAGGAATAAAAACTATTTTGTTTCAGGACAACCCGAACTCTTCAAATTAGTGGACCAATCTTGCCATCTCGACCGAGCTTACCTATAAGCCCTCCTACAAGTGTCCCAACGCTTAGATTCCATCAAAGTATGTCTGAAGACCATGGACAACAACAGCATCACAGTTTGCCTCCTGAACGAATGAATAGCACTGTGTCATCCAAGATTCAGATCCATCACCAGCAATCCCAGCAGCAGCAACAACAGCAACAGTCTTTAGAGAATGACCGTGGGAATCATCTCGGAGAAAATACTCTTTCGTCTCTTCCCGTGAGAATGCCTAATAATAATGGGAGCCACCGATTTATCAAAAACCCAGGAATTGGGAATAACTTCGCGAACCCGAAATTACCAAAGAATCCCTTTATGGCAAAGCATTTCGCACATGATAAGAATTGAACAAAGACGATATATTACTGTATAATATCAAAGAATTATTGATCAACAAATTATTGTACTTATTTTTTTACAAATATAATAATAGGCAGAGTAACTTAATAAAGTATATTCTTTATCGAATGACACGATGTATTTCGCACCTATCCGTGACTATATACGATCTACGAGATTCTATGAAGAACCAATATGTTGCCCAAGTTGTCTTAATAGAATAAAAATGAATTCACGTTCGTACTGTAAACTACAAAAATGTATTATTGAGATCAGAGTTATTTGAATAACGGAATGCATTTATTGAGAAATCACTTTCATAGTCACGACTACATTGAGTGAACTATACAATCGACAAGAACGTTCGGAAGTCAGCACACATAACAACATGAATAGAGAACAAATAATAATATTAAACAAGAAAGCATATCATACCATCTAATAAGTATCTATATATATTATCATTGAATCATCTATTTCGTCAAATTCCACTGATTTGATCTACATACTGTCAATTTATTTTACACAAAATCAAATGGTATCATCAGATTAATCAGTATAGTAATCAGTTCATGAAGACATACACTGAAGAAATCATTCCTTCCATCTATTAATTTTGTTTCATATTTGAAAAAATAATCTTGAAACAACTGTAAACCGAATTGAATACTGTAATTTCAAATTTTGATTATAGTGAATAAGCGTGTGGCATGACTTGATGAATAAAATCTTCAATAGAGATTGATTGAGAGATTCTCAATCTGAACTAATCCATGAAGACATACTCTTAAATTTTGCGTGAGCCAGGCGTGTGCTATGTAATCTTCCTTTTGTTATACAGAGGTACTGCGTGAGAATTTGAATTTGAAGAGATGTATAACCATTCACCAATACTGAAAACTGATTCCGCAGATTCTACATAAGGCTTCGATTGTTATTTTTAGATGAGCTCTGATCCGTTAGTTTGCTTTTTAAAATGGTAACATCATTTTGGAGCCTTTGGTTTTCCTTCAGCAATCCGCTCTGCTTTGTGAGAAGTTGGAAAATCTACAATACAAAGTACCACAAAGAAAATTTATAAGTTACAACATTACAGAACGGTGTATGGAATTGTTAACTTGTTAAGGTTTCAAGGGTATCAACTACAATCAACTTTTACGGGGAAACGATTCATAGAATGATCCAGGCAGGCAATCATGCAATTAAGCTGAGAGAACGGGCTGCAGAGTTTCGCACCTTTCTGCTGCCACTTCGATCCGTTTCGCCCAGTCCATTAACTTGGTATTGATCACCATTACTTTTTCCCTCAAGACTTCAATCTTCGTAACCTCAGGCTCAACTTTACTCTCTACTTCATCGTTGTTCGTTGTATCCGATTTCTTCTCTTCTTCATCTTTACTCTCTTCTTCTTCTTCATTTTCCTTTTCATCTTCACCTTTCTCAGCTTTCCCTTCTTCGTCTTTCTCTTCACTTTCTTTAGTCTCGGTTTTGTACTTTTCTTCATCGTCTCTTTCACCACCTTCTCCTTCGGTGGTGGCAGTCGTATTATTAGGTTCTGGTTGTGCTTTTTCTTCTGCAGAAATACCATCTCTCTCTTCATCTGAGATACTTTGAACGAGATCATTCATCTCTGAAATGACGGAAGCCAGTTCTTCAATGGAACTCTGGAAAGCTTCAAGTTGTTCTGGTGAAAGGCCTTCATCTGCTGGTTCTCCTTGAGATGCGTTTGACTTGATAGAAGAGATGCAACTCTGCAGCCCGCTCATTATATCATCCCTAAAGAAGGCAGAAAGACAGACAAAAAGTTACAATAAGTTCGTGTACCCTTGCAGAACGCGTTTTGTCGTCGTCCTCCAGTTTCTGCAAGCGATTTGTCATGTGCTCGTGGCTGTTCGAGTAAAAGTTTACTTTCTGTTCCAATTCAACACATTTCTCTTGCGCCACTTTGCTAACTTGGATAAACTTATCCCTGTCAGCTTCCAAAATAGCTCGTTCTTTTCTGCAGAATTGTTTATCAATTAAGGATTTCAATGTAACAACTGGTTTTAAGTACTTGCTTGCTACACCAACGCATTGTATGGTACATCAAAGCAAATCATGCAAGCATTTCTCTTTACTACAGTTGTTTTGTAGGCTATATACGCAGGATTTCATTTTTGTTGTTCGTTAATCAATTTACTTGTATTGCCGAGAGGTTTCCTCCAGTTTGTCCGTAAGACCTTTGCATTCCTGTCTTAATTTATCGAGCAGGTCATTTTGTGCACCGATAAGCTGTTCTAACTCGGTCATGTCTCGATCTATAAGGACAACAGATAGGTTTAATTTCATTCAACGTGACTTCATAGATCAATTATAGACAACTAAAGGGAGCCATACTATGCTTTTCCTCCATGTTTTGAATGATAGTTGCAACATCGGCATTCTCAAGCTCTGGATTAGTTGAAATGTGACCCTCGAGTCGAATCTTAGCTAAGGAATTCTCCCGTTGAAGCTGAGCTACGGTCTCATTCAAATTCATAATCAATTCTTGACCTCTGACCAACTCCTGATCGGACTGCTCCAGTCGTTTCCTCAGCCCATTAATCTCAGCCTAAAAGTAGTCGTGTATCAGTCGAGTACGCGATTCTTGTCGATACTGCAGTGGCCATCGTATCACTTTTAAATATGCATTCAGTGGTAAATCTTACTTGAAGGCGTGACGCTTCTTGCTTTCCATCTCGCTCTGCTTTTTCAGCGTTCAAACGATTATTAATTAGTTCTTGTTCGATTCCGCTCTTGCTAGCCAATACATGAGTAAGTTCCGTTTGCATGTAGCCTAATCGTAGTATCACAACTCAATACAATTACAAAACAAGATAAATTTTGCTAATTGAATTTCAATCACACTCACCAATCTTCATTTGCATTTCTTGTCTCAGATCTTCAATCGTGCAAGCCTTTTGCTGCACTTCTCGTCTCAAATCAGCTTCTAATCTCTTTTGACGTTCCAAATCCAGCCTGGCTTTAGTTAGGGAATCCATCTCAAGAGTCATTTCATTGTTAAGCTGGTCTAATTCCTGTTTATATTTTTTCTCAACTTGCAATTTCTCTTCATGTAACCTTTGTGAATGATCGTGAATCATTTCCCGAATTCTTTTCTGGTACCGTTCCAGTTCATCTTTCAAACGACGAGTCTCCATGTCACACTAACATAAAATTCGAAGACAAATCTGAGTTAGTCTCATATAAACTTTATTTGCTATTTTCCAGCTTCGTTATTTAGGTTTCACAAAAAATGTACCTGTGCCTTTTCCACCTGCATTTGTTCAACAATGTCCAAGCTGTTTTTGACTTTCTTCGCCGCATCAGATTCCCTATCTCTGAGCTCATTGACCATTTGCTTCAATTTATGCATTGTATTAAGCAAATCTTCCTTCTCTCTGTAATATTCATGTGCGAATAAATTAGATGCATTTTCCACCCATTTTGAACACGAAGAAAGCCTTTGCCTGCTTGGAAGGCACATTATTGAAAGTTTACCTGACTAGAGTTTCAATTTCTGTTCTGTGAAGATCACAGTCCGCATAAATATTAAAACCTGGCTGAAACTCTCCATCTTTATTTCCACCTGGGCTGCTGCTCGACTGCCCATGATTTCCTGTCTTCAAATCTTCCAATTTACCTTTCCTCAGTTCAAGAATCTCTTCTTGAGCAATCCTAAGACTTCTCCTAGCCTGTGCAAGCTGCGCATCCAACTCAGCAACTCTTGACTCCAAGATAACATTACTTCCACCTCCAATGTTGCTACTTCCAGCTACATTGGATTTCTTCATTGCAGATATCGGAGCATTAGCCACAGAAGAAGTTGTACTTCTTGGACTGTCAGCAGTCCCAGCATTATTATACCCATCTGTCTTTTCATTCAACTGTTGAATCATATTAGACAGCAAATCCCTCTTCTGTCTGTGATGAAGAGCTTCATTTTCAGCAATGACTTCCTTCACTTTCCCGAGCATTGAAGATAACTCATCCCGACTGTACTTGGTTTCTTTCTCGAGTTGTGCTATGTATTCGCCTTGTTTTTCAATAAATCCAAACAAGTCGGTTTCTCTTTGGATATCGCTCGACAGCAAAGGCTCCATGATAGAAGAAGACTTCATTGGAGTTATAAGAGACGACTGATTATTTAGATTTATGGGATTCATTTGTACATCTTTGTTTCCAAACATAGACCGGAAACTTGCAGTAAACCGACCGTCTTTTCTACCAGGCTTAGAGTAGCTTGGAGATAATGCGATGGAACCAACTGGACTTTCCACATCCGTCTAAGCCATATCAATCCATTAGTACACAAAATGTGAAAGGTTCCAGCAGATACTTCAACCATACGCAAATGATTTATTCTTACTTTAACAGGAGAGTCGGTGATATGCTTATTACTACTTCCAGGACGCGGACTTAGCATCGCTCTCAACCTCCCTACAGCTTCACGATAAGCCACATCCGTGTGGTCAACAGAGATCTTCCGTTTCCAATCCATATTGTTATTATTCTTCAAAGGAGACTCAAGTGACCCCGAATCTTTTCCTCCTGACCCAGCAGTGAATGACAGCGATTTTCTGACATTTGGAAACAACACATGACAGTTATTAAACACTTTCCCTGATAAGCCCAATCCATAAACATGATGCATGTATACCTTAATTTTATGGCTAGTAAAAATAGGCCAAGTCTCTAAATACATTTCTTCTGATATGAAAAATAGAAAGCAGAAAGCACTTTGGATTGTGGAAAACTTGGCACACGAAGACTAACTCTACCAGTCACGTTTAAAACTTCCATGTTACTCCCAATGTAATAATTATACTCTGCCATATTCCATTAAAATTAGACTACATTTTGACACTTCGTATCCCCAGCTTTTTTGCTTCAGTTCATCTCTCTCTCTTTCTCATAATATAAACACACTCAAACAAACACACTAGACTCCGTTTCACAAAACTACCGAACTACTTAGGTGACCAAATTGCACAACAGAAACAAAGAATATATTCCATACGCGTCTTTCCGTATTCTCATGTGTCACACACCCGTTACACCAAAACCGTGGTGGAACAGTAGTATTTCCACTAATGCACCCAATATCACATTCACCCTTTTTACTTCCTCTCTGCAACATTTTTTCATGAATTCCTGTCTCATTTGAGTTTCGAGTCCCCACGGCTGTCATTCCTCAAACTTGTCTGTGTAGTAAAATACAAAGTCAGTTTTATTTTCCCTTCCGGTTTCCTGCCTATCTGAACACAACAATGTACATTATTACATTGCACTCCCATGATCTCCAACCCGTTCCTTCATAACCACATAATAAATTGACCTATAAGGTCATCATCTTTTCATCTATCGCTACACTTCAATAAATTAATTCCTTTGTAAACTTCTGCTACTACTCCATGTCCAAATATGCATTTAATTTAAGACACAAGTTCACCAGAGCCATCATCATCCATCACCCTTTTTAAAGCAACACCTCTCTTATTGCCATTTTTACTGATCACAGAGAAGCTAAAAACTCTTTCTAATTTGGAGATTATTAATCTTCCTCCACTCGACATCCATCAAGTCAAACACTCTAAATACATTTTAGTTAACAATGCCATATGACTCTGTCTTAATTGGCGTGTATGAAAAATGGGCCAAGGCATCTGACAAGCTAAATCTTTCCATGTGCGTCTCCTGGTCTACTTCACTAAATTCCAAATTGCATAAACATCTCAAATCACTCTTATTTGGGGATCCCAAGGAATCCTGCTAACTAAGACTCTAACTCTCCCTATAGATAGATATAAAGAATAAAAGACTCCTCATTATTACATAGACGCACAGGAGAGTTATTTTCGTCTCCTCAAAGGAAACCCCAACCTTTATTTATTCCCAGTTACCTATATTTCTCTACACATATTAAAATGCACTACGGGAAGGTTGCGTAAAAAAGTATTCAATAAAAATATCCCACAGTCAGTAAATCTGAATGTGTGTGTGTGTGTCAGCATATATAAAGTGTTAAGTGTTTCTTATACACTCACACCAAGCCAATCCATTTTTATTGTGACCATCCATGAACAAGACTATATATATATATATGCCTACAACATAATATGTAAGCCTTATCTTAACTACTGTTAAAGTTAAATTGTGTCTAAGTCTTTGCCAAGTTTGTGGTAGTGAGCCACACAATATCACACACACACGAATTCATTCTACACTCGCACTCTACAAGTACAAGACACCTCCTTTCCCCACACTTACAACATCACCAACTTCCTGGTTTGTCTTTTGATATACATTTCGCAAAGTACAATTCGTACAATTCTACTACTACAAACTACAACTAACTAACAATATATAATAAGTTCCCAATCCACCTGAGAGTCCACACTGCATCATCATTAGTACGTGGTCTATAGTAGCCGTGGTGGTAGTAGCTGCCACAAACTTAATAGAAATGCGATACATTTTAAAAACATTTTCTAATTGTGGTTAATTAAGCATTTCCTTTACATTCTTCTTGAACAATTTCAAGTACATCACACTCGGCGGATGTGTCCTATCCCATACATCACTCACGAAGACAGTAATGTGATATCATTTAGCATGAAAGTATGAGACCCAAAAGACCAGTTTGACTTTTGGATCTCCTCAGGCTAAAGGTGTGCACAAGAAGAAGAAGTCTAAGCGAGTTTATAGTGTGCAAGTCTACACACAAAACTCGATCTCGTCCTTAGTACAACAATCCTTACTACTACAGCAGCTGAGGAAATAAATTCTTCTAAAATATTTTGCATTAAACCATTTACAATACTTATTTGCAATGTCACACACGACTTAATCAAAGTTATTTCTTGGACTCAGCCTTCTTATAGGTTCGTTTATATTGTTATGTCGTGGACTAATTCTTATACTACAGCTAAGTTTACGACACTATTACCTTTATCTCTTCATTTGTGTTTTGTTCAACTCTGTTTGTTTCAGTGAACACATATTATTATTGTACATTGTACATTGTTGCAATTAACTTTGCTAATGAAATTGGCTTCACTTTTTCTACTTAAAGGTGGGGCACAATAACCATTGGGTACAACACACCTTTGATAAATATTTTGGCACTTTTGTGGTGGGCAGTTTATCATTATTATTATTATTAACATTAATATTAAATCCCATTAGAGATTTAAAGTATTATTAAATAGTTAATCGTGTGGTGAACACTGTGAATGAACTCTCCTCTTGTATAATATTAGAGTAGGAGTGGACTATAAATATATTAATTCCTTTGGCGAGATAAATAACATTTAAGCGATAATATTATTACATCAGTTCTCCTTTCCGATAAGTCTGGTGAACTTAATATAGAAACTATCATTTATACACTTATCGTTTCATTTCTAGAAGCTATAAATAATATCTTATTCCAAATTGACAATATGACAAATGAGTGTGGAAGTGGCAAGTAGTGACATAAAAGTATTAAAAGATTGTTATCGATATCGCATCATTTCAAGAGGATGGTGGTGGATGGATTGTTATTCAAATTACTAACTTTGGAAGATCACAAGATTGACATCATCAAATTATCATCATCATCATCACCGTCTTTGGTTCAGATGTCAAGAAAGAAGAAGAATACTAAGACTCTCTCGAATCATTTTTACTCCTAGTTTGTCTGCTACAAGAATAATCTCCACACGTACTAAAAGTGTATGAGTCATGCAGTTATCATCCTCATCATCAGTGTCATCGCATTTTTATTGTGAGATTTGATATTTAATAGTCTATTTATTTGCACACACGCACTCACATTACAATATAAGAGCACTGTGCACTTTTGCAAGAAGCAATTCAGCAGAGGATAAGTATATACCATTTAAGTGTTGTGTGTTTGCCTTTTAAGAGATCGAATATCTCGACACTAAACTATACTCGAGCTAACTTCTGCAATGATAAGAGTGAATAATTTAAAAGCTCTATCTGCTGCTGAGGATAACAAAAATGCAGTGTGAGATTAACGATTTATGTGAGATATGAATCGCTCTTTCGTAAGTCCCTTTTTCGCACTAACAATCTCTGACAATTATTTGAGAGTACCATTTGACTGACTGTATATACTACATGGTTGTATGGCCAAGTAGGTTTGCACGCCTCTTGCACTTGATGATCAGTGTCATAAGTCATTCATAAAAATGTTTTGCACGAGTATTATAATGGAAATGGATGGGTTAACACTTTAAAAAGAGAGAAGAATACCCGTTGGTAGTCTTAAATTACCATTACATTACCAAAGTTATTATAACAGGGTCAGTAAGGACGGGGATTTGGGTTTAGGTGAATTGGCCATTGAATGGGAGCAAAACTGTTGTTGTACAACCTCCCAGCTTTTTCATGGGAATTCGGAATACTTTTTTCATTATCAGATTGAATGATTTATGAGACGATTACGATGCGATTGTGACTACATTACGATAGCTTTATGGAGTGTTATTATTACCTGGGAGCGTTAGACTTTTGGGATGAAACTGGAGAAAGTGGCTTAGATTTCCGGAAGCTTAGGAATCTCGGAGTTGATGAAGGCGTATGAACGCTTCTTGAGGATGGTGGCGAACCTCCAGTAGAACTTCCAGTGATAGTAGTGTCGACGCCACCTCCACCTCCTCCAGAGTAGGAGGAAGGAATAGACGAGGACTTATTTTGCTTGAATGGAAATCGAAATCTCACAGGCTTTGTAGGAGGAATATTAGACGAATCGAGAGATTTCATTCTGTCGACGGAAAAAGATTTTTTGTTTCCCTTTGATGTCCGTTTCCTAAGCTATTAGGGGCTCAAGAAAGAAACCTTGTTAAGTTGTTATTAACTTGTCTAGGACAAAGGAAAAAAGTAGAATGGAATAGAAGGATCAGCAAATCACGTCTATTTATCAAGTCCGGTTGTTCGTGAAACATTAAAGAAGGTCTTTTATTTGGAATTTCCATTAAAACGGAACATTACTGGACACATTCTAAATGATATGACATGATGGCATAGTGGGAAAAGAAAAGAGCTGAAGAAAGCTCGGTAATGACAAGAGACAGGTGTAATTAGTCTAGCAGGTTTAGTGTGTGTGTGTGTAAGTAAATAGCGGGTACCAGCCACCCAAAGCTCCGAAGAATCGGAAGTCCATCATCATCCAAGTCAAACTGATAACATTGGTAAGGCCAAATTACCATGAAATCATGGACACGCTGGCATGTGTACCGAATATATATTTATTTTGTCTCTCTGAACCTTGTCAATGGAACAAATAATAATATATATATACGCATACGAAGCCAATCTCTGTTTAATTCGAAACAAAGAAAGGCTGTCCCGGTTGCTTCAATTATCTCGTGAGATTCGAATTACAGAAAGAAATATATTTCATGGGCAGTCGCCTCTCTTTCATACAATTGATTGGTCTCTGATGGTGCGTTTCCCAAGATAATGGATGACTATGGTTTTCCTGCACGCAAACTATTCTCACATTCTCCCTTATGAAGTTCAATGAAAGAAAGTTACACTCTTTGTGTGTGTACTTTTCACTTTATCTCTTATTTTGACTCACTTGGTTTGTCTTCTTAAACGACAGTGATTTAAAGGGACAATTGGCTGTTTATTTTTTCACCTGTCATCATGGGAAAGTTTGTGTTTTTATTGTGACTGCTCATCATTTTTAATATGCCTCAATGAAGGTGAACATTATGGATAATATTTAAGTTTATCTTTTCTACTCTCAATTTCTGCTTCGCAACAAAATAAGCCATAAGCATATATTGATGGTTTTATCTCAACCTTCGCGTACATATTGGTACCAAATATAGAACGAGATTTATATTTTTGTATGCAATGAACCAATAAACCTTCACTCTTATCATTACGATGACTAATTCTCAATGCCAGGAAGCGTAGTAATAATGAATATTGAAACTGTCGACTGTCACACTCAAGATTTAGTTTCCACTTCAATATCGAATGTGTTCAAATGAAGTATACTTTAAATTGAGTATCAGAAATGTGTAAGGTTGTTGTGCAGTGACTTGGGAAGTAAAGTGAAGTCTTAAGTTAAAGTTAACGCAATATAAAAAAGAATTTCGATTTGAGAAGGAGGAAAGTCTCAACCGCCTGTCACTTAAAAACACTCAACACGTCAGTTTCTTCAGGGGAAACTTTATAATTATAAAAGATCGCTGAAGAGATGAATTTTAGTAACGATTTTCGTGAACGAATGTTGCTTGATCATCAAAATACAAGTGTAAAGGTGCGTGTTAAAGTTTGTGCCTTGATAAGTCAGAAATTGTAGAAACTCTTGCAGGACGAGAGTTTTATGGTAAATTGTAAACGGAGGAAGCCTAAATGAGCCTCCCAGGAGAGCGTGGGTATGAGGCATGAAACGCAAATATACTATTTCAATTAGGTTCTTTTCCGTATCATCTCATCTGTCTTAAATCCATTTCGCAGCATATTATTATCGCCATCGCGTATATTATACGTTTGTACGTCCGAGCTTAAGAAAGTTCAGCGTAGGTTTGTTCATGGCTTCAAGCGAAATAAGGCAAGGTAAAGGTAGCTTTTATCATAAATCGTCTTCCTCCCCCATCAACAACCTTTGAATGAGAGTTTCATGAATGATCTCACGATGAAAATGATATGTATGTAGTCATACATGACCACAGCTACACACAGCTCTCCAACATAAGCTCATTTTGTTTGATTAACGATAGGAATTATTAATTAGATTATGTGTGAACTAGTAAGAAAGCCTCAGTTTCTAAAGTTGTTTTGTACAGAATAGTTTTGACTTTTTCGAATAGTGTTCGTTTTTTTGGATATGTATTTTAATTTGTTTCCTTTGTGTTGACAGGTTGGACGAGGACGAGTGCCTTCCCCATCTCTGACCTTAGACAGTGGACGGGGATCAAGCTCAACTCCTTCAAGTCCTATTAAAGAGATGAGTCCAATGTCTTCATCTTCTGCCACGACACAAAACACTGAGAGACCTAACTCATTATTCTTTCTTCCATATTCGCAAAATAAGTCTGCATCATCAGAAGTTTCTTCTGGTTTACCTAAACGAGAAAACTTGCTGGCCAAATCTCACCAGAACAAAGAGAGTCAAGACTTGGTCGAGTCTCTTAGACTGGATTGCTGTAAACGGTGTGGACTGAATCTCAAATATACTTGCAGCTGTCCTCCAGAACCCATTAGGAAAGATTCCCTAGAAGATGACGAACCCCCGCAGATTAACATGGAAGACTTTTTAATCCCTAAATCAACGTACAAATCTACGTCTCCCACGAGTAAGAAGAATAACAAGCCAGTATCCTTTCCTATGGATGACTTGAATGTGCCGAATGAAGTATTTGCAAACCAGAATATTAACAAAACACTTAACAACAATTCTATTCCAATGATTGAAGACTTGTCCCTCGAGCCGACGTGTAGCAGCACAGGTAACGCTAATTAGCAGTTGTAATAATTGAGTATTTTACACACGTTCTATGGTCCCATTCATCTTCAATTCTCAAATCTATTTTACAGGAGACGAAGCAAAGTCATTGGACATTACAGATATGTCTGAAAGCGAAAGAGATTCATCCCTAGATCTCAGCTTAACAAATGAAAGTAACCCAGAGAAGAAAATTCAACCAATGGCTTTCACCATTGAATTTGACGACGGACCAAATACTTTTGGAATCTCAGATTCAATTAGTAAATTCGCCCCTAAGCACTTCAGAAGCAGTGGATCTGCTAAGGCTGATAAATCTTTGACGGATGATGAAGGCAGTGCATCAAAAAAGAAACAACCTTTCATGCCAGTGAGACTGAGACAAATAGATATGAACAAGTCGCAAACGAATAGTAAGCTTCCTAAAGCCAACAACGTAGGTTTATCCAAGTCTTCCCGAGCAAATAACGTAAAAAGCTTAGACTTGTCAGCTCCATCGGGGGCCAAGGAACAAATTAGAGGATTAGATGGATCTACCGAACTAAAACAGAAGAATAAACCTAGTAATGTTCGTAATTTTATGCAAAATCAACGACCAAAATCTATGCAACCCGAAGACTTTGGAAATTGCAGCGATAGCCCATCTCAATGTTTTGCAGCTCAACGGGAACCGGAAGAGTCGGTCGTAAAAACTCCTAACTTATTGGGTCATGCTGAGAAAGTGACTCCATTATTGGAAGACTCAATCGTGAATAAAACATCGAACACGCCTGTAGACCAAGAAGAAGCTTCAAGTGAAACTGGAACGTACACCATTGAGAACGACGACCCAACTGCAACAGAACTGGAAAAAGCCAGAAGTAGTATAGACAAAGTTTTCGGAATGGACTTGGAGAACATCCCTAAGCAGGCTAGGGAAAAATCTCCATCTCCAGTAAAAGAAAGTCTTCATAGACAATCATCTCTGGAATCAGAATGGATAAGGGAATGGGCTGAACAGGCTGCACTCCAGCAGGAAAGAGATAATGGTAAAACTTGTAATTGGATTTGTGTACTTAATGAGATCGAATAGACTGATCAATCGTTTCGTTGTACTTTCTCTATGTAATTCTTTTAGAAGCAGAAAGAGAACGGAATTCTTTCCCAGATACAAGACTATTCCTTAATGACACTCAATCAGTTGTTAATGCAATGCAAGATCGCATGAGACACAGCTATCACAATTCATTGGAAGATGAAAGAGTGAGTCCAAAGAAACGGAATTTCTCTCCCAAGCTACCTGTTCCCGTTGTACCTGCAGCAGTTAACAAGAGAAATGCAATCTACAGAGAAGCATCTGTCATGTCTGATTCTGGGTATCGCCTGCCTGCTGAGTTTAATCAACCAGATCATCGGACTTTGGATTACAACAATATAGCTCCACTTACGAAGACTAACAAAGTGCTGAAGTATGTTTTATTACTTCTGCATCTAATTAACTCCTTCTATGTCCTTTCTTGGTGAATTCTTGTAGCCAATTATATATGGTGTATTATACTGTGAATATTGTTTTTGCATAGTGCCAGGAGAGGTCACAGTCTAGGATATGAGTCAGATGTAACAAATATGGCATCAATGAATCGCCAACGCTTTTCTTCGCCAGTGCAGCCTTCACCTGCACAACAATCTATACATGGAGTTCCTGCTGCTACACCTGCTTCAAATAGTAACCAGTCTTTCGTTCGGCACGATGGTGGTCGATATAGTCTAAGAACGCCTAAGTCAAAGGAGACTTCTCCTAAAGTAAGCTTTATTTACAAAGATAATACTCATAAATAAAAGTGTACTTTTCGTGCTAACAAACACTTCATTTGAGTGAAATACCTTTCCTTACTTTCAGCATTACAATAATTCTTCTGCAACGATGCCTCATCCGCATGCTTCGCCGCAAGTTACACCTGCATTAAGATCTGTCCCTTCCAGTGTTGTTAAAAGTAAAGTGGAACCGAGTAAACTTGCGATCTCTGGCTATGGGAAAACGAAGTCTGGTTTTAACGAGAGGCCTCAATCAATGCCAGCTCAAGGGAAGAAGCCACCAGGAGGAAGTCGAAGTAATTCAACTCTCACTGCGAAGGAAGTTGAACTTGCAAATTGGAAACGAAGGAAGAGCTACGATCCTATGAGAGCTGCTGCAGAAGCTCGTGATAAAAGGAGCAAAGGCTACAGCAGTGACATACCTAAAATGCCTTTAGACGATATCCCATCTATGAGGTACGATTCATTTAAATATCGTTAAGAAAGTTAAGATTAATAGTGACAAGTTGGGAACTTACAAGTCTTATCTGATTGTCTATAACTGTACAGCCCAAATCATTACTCAACCATGGACCTCACCACTACACCGGTGCATAACCACAATCATGATCATATGAATAATCACAACCAAATGACCAGTAACTTACGGGGTCGAAGCTGCTCCAGATGCAGTTCTGCAGAGGAAGATGAAGAGTACATGGTCGTTTTTGCACCTCCGGAACGCTCCCAGTCGAACTCTCCAATTCATCATCATAATATTCCTCGTTCCAACTCTACTATGGAAGATCATTATTACTATGGACTAACTAATGTTGCTCTAAGGCCCAAGAACAAACTTGAGGTACTGACATTGTGTACAAGATCACTAGATCACTATGTACAGCATAATTACGCATAATGTGTATATTTAAAATTCCATGAATATCTAATTTGATTTTAGGCATTGGACAACCTTGTTATTGCTACAATTCACAACTTATCAAGTAAAGTACGAAACTCATCGAGGCAGCTTTTGGAAAAGCTTCAGTAAGTATTCACACAAACCTAATGTTAATGAGGAAAATAATTATGTTCTGTTGCATTTTTAATATTTTCACGTAAAATTTGTAACAGAGTACAACACGCTGCGGATGAAAATGGAGCACTGCTGGAAGAAATGATCTCTCAACTACGAGACCTCGAGATCTCCAGTAGCAATTCTGCTTCATCTCCAAATAAAAGCCCTTCTCGAGAACTCTCGGGTGCTTTGAAAAATCTCAAGAAACTTGAAGAAGTGATTTTAGGTACATTATCATATTTTGATTCCAATCCTTACGTGTGCACTTATTATCCCAAATATTTAAATATACTTTTATTGATTTAATTTCCAGTGTTAGATCGCGTTTTGTGTGATGACTCTGGATCTGACCAGACCTGAAACTGCTTTTTGTGATTTCCGTCCCTGAAACCGCCGGCTGCTATTTCTATATGAATTTTCTTCGTTGAATGAAACTGCATGAATGCCAAAGCCGCTTCTGAACTCAGAACTCAATCTTCTCATACATATAATAATTAGCTATAGCTGTGTTTAGCAAGATTTTAATTTAAACGAATTTGCAACTATTTGCTACACAAGAAACAGTTCGGAAATGTTACCAGTCTCTCCCAGTGATAATTTTAATCTTATGCACTTATAATTATTATTGTATAACCATCATATAATATAAATAAACGTGATCTTGCAATGCTGCAAAAACATCTCTGGTCGATTATTATTCGTCATCTGTGGTCTTTATTTTCGTCTTCTTTACGCGAATATGGATTATTATTCATAATCATTTCATTCTCTGTATTATTAATTATTCTTGACTACTTTAACTGAAACATTTATATACATGTACATTGTAGATCGTATATGACTTCGGAACAGGTCAACTGTTTTCCTCAAGGTACTTACAATTAGTTCAATTTCTATTCCACATATCCACTAAGTGTACATAATAAATATGCGTCTTAAATTTCCTTTACTTCTGGGGAAATCCTGCAGCATAATAATATCGGAAACTTTCTTCCACCCCAACGGCACAAAGTCCAAGGGTCAAGTAATACAAAACTTTGTCACTCTGACCTCCTTTTATGTGAATCGGAACCCCATCATCGACCTATTTAAATATTCTATATAATTATATGTTCTCAATATACTTCATCACTTTCTTACCTGAAATTTGCGGTACTTGTCCTTCAAGAACTGTGGAACTTCTCCATGTCCAGATTTATTTGCTTTCACAAATGATGAGGATATTTTTGGGAATTTCACTCCAGGGGAGTAAATTATTTGACTTGTTTCTTGTGAAACAGGTTTGAGACCCTAATTGCACATTCAATATAGTTTAACATCTGTAATTTCCATAACCTAAAGTATATTTAATCATTTACCTGAGCAATAGAAGGAGCTGAATTTACTATCTTCCCAACGACATTGCTAAATCTGTATGACATGATTGCAGGCTTTTTATTTCTATTAAGTTGAAAATCAGTTCAAAAATATTATTTTTTCTTGTTTAAAGTCTTCGTTCGTTGAATATACGGCAAAGATTTGGAGTGAATGGTAAAAGTTCCAGTTTATGAGATCAAGTGATATTATATATTTGAATTTCTGGGACATATGAAGATCTTATGCGCAAATGATCTCTACCGAATAAACTCTGTATTTCTTGTGGAATGCAGACATACCAACCCAGAGGTCTGTGTCAGTTCTCCTTTCTCTTACGAAGGTGTTGCCTTTCGTTGGCTTTTGTGTAGTCTAACAAATTCTCATTTCTTTCCATTCGTGAAATTCCATTCGAATGATTTAACCCAGCATACTTTTCATGAGAAACCAAAAATCATTTAGCAATAATTCCTTCAAAATGACACGTTAGGTTTCAGTTACTTTTTATTAAAGTCCATTATACGAACGAATTTCGACCACCTTGCTTAATAGTAGCTTTTTGTATCAACACGTTTTCAGATAATCCAAAAATATCTCATTTATACTTCTCTCGATTCTGGCCTTCACACATAATATTGAATTTCGGTTCTAGACATAAAATTATGCATCACTTCATAAACAATTACTATAAATGCTTCCATAAATGACAATAAGTGTAATAATCATAATATACAAATTTATATATATTATAGTAACAAAGTATACCCCTCATCGTGAAGTAACAAAATCATAATAAAATCATGTAAGAAATACCGAATATCTCTCAAATCAACGAGACATATACTGAAAAAGGTCGTAATTGGGCGAATTGTATGGAGTTAATTTTAACTCGCACTCTATATAGCCTATATATATATATATTTATATAGTTTTGCTTTTATACATGAACAATAACCGATCCAATACTTTAAACTTGATTCTCAAAGCTTCGGATTGTCTTCTAACTTCTTCCATACAACCTATGGGGATAGTCAAAAAGAAATTCGTCATTAATGCATGATCACTTAAATTAATATTTTGAGTAATCCCCGTATCAGACTTACATTACACATTTGCCGTACAAGAGCCTTCTCCTGATCGCCAATATCATTGTCTTCTAACCCTTGGCACACTTGTAGGACTTGTAGAGCATTGAGAACAGATTCAGGACAATTGACAGTTTCCTGTTTTTCTAACTCGCTCACTCGGGTTTCCAGTCGTTTCACGTAGTCAACAATTTGAGCTGCACGAACGAATCGAAGTTAAAAGCATGCACATACTGGTCAATAGATATTTCTAAGAAGTTATCAATCTACTCACCACTTAAATTTCTCTCTCGTGTAAAGTCCTCCCTGTCGGAGAGATTCCCTTGTGTACTTGTACTACTACTGCTGCTGTCAAGTGATGACCCATTGTGACTCGTTAAGGTTGAGTCATTCGTCAAGTTACACTGGTGGTGATTAAAGTCTTCAGGAGGATTTGTACCTGAGCTACTTCCATCACCGTCATCTCTTCGGAATGCAGCTCCACACTGACCACAAAAGTTCTGAGACCGTTCCTCGTCCAAGTAAAGACATAATTCCTAATGACCACAGTAATACACGGTTCTAATGATCTATTCCCAAACTCATCTCAACTGCTTAAACTAAAACTCACTTTAAGTTCTTGGTTGTCCGTAATAAGCTGCTGCTGCCTGGAATCTAAATCTCTCAGTTTAGATTGATACGCAGCAACTTCTTGGCGCATAACGGAAGCTGTGTAGCGTCCAAAACGCTGCCATTCCCTAGCGAGTTTCCTCCCTTTTTGTCTGTCATCATCCAAAAAGCAACACAAGTCTCGGAGCTCATTGTTATCCTCGTCCAGTCGAGTGATCGCCGTTTTTAGTTGAGATATCTCTGTACTTTGATTCTGGAAACAAAAGAATGCATGTTTGTAACTTCTCTAATCTCCACTTCTTTCCATAATAGCCAATAAAACTATTCTCCCAACCTGTATTCGATGATTAGCCTCTCTAATCATGTGGTTATGATCTGAAGCCAACTTCAGCAGATCTGCTTCCAGCTTCCTCACTCTTTGGATAAGTTCTGAATGGCTGAGGCGGGTGAGGTCAGCAGGTCCTGGAGCTTGGCCTGGAAGATGACCACCATGTGACCGGGGTAACTTATTGGCAGCTCCTCCATTGAGATCGTGACTGCTCGTTGTACTACTAGAACTTGAATGGCTCCCCCCACTAAGCTGGGGGGCAAGTAAGGTCGGTGGCGGTGGCATGTTTCCCCCATGACTCATGGCAGTATTGGGATGTTGTTGTGTGTGGTGATGAAGATTATGTTGATTATGCTCATTCGAAGAGGAAGCAGGGGGATGGTGGGAACCACTCCCTCTGTAATCATTTGGATGATGTGACATTCTACGACCTACTAACTATTTAAACTATAACTTCTAACTAAACTGTACTACTGACACTTCTGGAAGCCTCTTCTTCTTAGGAACTCTTCACACTCTGCTGTCTCTTGAAGTCACAAGAGTTGTGTTACATTTTGAACAAAAGCCTTTCACTCCTCTCCTATATTATGAGACTACACACAGACATGGGAGCAGTTCGCAATTTGACACCTCAGGTCAAGAACAAAAGGCCAATTATTGGAGTCTGCAGAAACAATTACTCCAAATGATAATGAGTACTTGTGGCTTTTTGATTTGATTGCTTGAGTTTACCTTTGCAGCACCAGCCGAGCATCTTGATCAACAACCAACAATAAATGAATACTCGCAGCAGTGGTTCGCTTCGTATGCCTTTTTTCTTCCTCTAATATTATAATAAAGGCGATCTCTCGAAGAAAGGATACAAGAAAACATATGCCGTCTATGGTACAACAACGTATAACATATCTCAATGAGGAGGCAGCTAAAAAATGTACTACAATGCTATAACATTACATACATACATCTAGAATCTAGAGGCGATGGCTTTGCATGAAGAAGATGATGATTGTAAAACTGCATACACATAGGAGATTTGCGGTTATAGGTGACTATACAGTAGAATCCCTGCGGGTCTGAACCTTGACTGCAGTTGGTCAGATATATCTGATTAATTGAACAGGTAAGAAGAGAATATATATACATTCACCCTCATCATGGGTTTGTCTCTCCTGGATTCTCCCAATGTAAAAGCAGAGATAGATACACTGCATACAAAGCAGAGCTACCTTTCAGGGAAGAAAAGTTGGAGGTAATAAAGTCAGTACAATAAGACTCAAATTCCTTGCCGGGTATGACTCTCTTTCTTATTAACTCTTCGTACTTTAAGTTAACAACATGTTGCCCAAGCATAAAGTATATGTATTGTGTGGTTGAAAGCAAAGACCTGAGCAGAAGAAGGTAAAGAAAGAAATCACTGCAACGCTTCATTTTAGGGGAAAGGGAAACGAAACCCAAGAGGGTGGTGATCATTTTAGAATGGGATGGATGTCATAAAACTCTTATTATTGTGTGCTTGGATGGTCCATTACTTATGGCTCACAAACTACACCACCAAATAAGTAACTTGTGAAGGATACACTTACACACAAGAGAGACCCGAGACAATGAGGAATAAGACAAGATGAGAAGGATTCATTCTCGTGTAAATCAAATGTTCATGGAAAAGGAAGTACGGGAAAAAAGCAAGAAAGCTTTATGAACTTTTTCTCCATTTGTCTGTAACGCAATTGAGAATCGTATTGAGATGATACTTAATCATTTCGAGTTGGGCACATCATTACGCATTTAATCAAACATGGAGAGAGGTCTTGTTTACTAAAGATGAACGCGTCTTGCCAAATTCGGAAATCCTAATGCAAGTTTACCCCCAACAGGGAGAGTGTTATGCAATTTTTCTCGTCAAAATCAAGGGAAATGAACAACATTCGTCTGTTTCAATGTGCGTAATCAATCGCAAAGCAATAATTTAAGTATTTTTTGTGTATGTTATCAGATGAACGGGAAGGAAAGGCAGAGGGTGCGTTTTGGTAAAAAATGAAAACAAAATGCGCGTCTGATATGAGTTGTTTTTATACTTTTTTCCTTTTGACTTTATCACACATATCATCAGTATTGTCTTTGTGACACTTTAAGTCTCCTTAAAATTAGGATATGACTAATTTTAACCTAGCAGTTACTCTTTAAATAATAATAATAAGGTTGTCTCTTCTTATTATAGCCTCGCTAGGAACTATACATATATCATTGAGCAATTGAAACAGATAATTAATGTAAATTCTAAGTTTACAATCAGAAAAATATACTAGACACATTGAGTCATTGAATCATCATCAGTACTTTAAAGATTTAGAGGACTTTGCTTGCGTAGACTGGCTGTTGTGGGGGGTACTTGATCCACATGTGTATGGTAGTGGTGGTTTAATGAAGCACAGCTTCATTTTGTGTACATCAAGGGCTGGTGATGAGGGTTGGGTTAGGGGGCATCTTGTAAAGGGGAATAATAACAGGCGGGGTACATTTCATTGTCTTAGGTCATTCTTTGTTCAAAGTGACCGGAGGTATTTAAAGGATATAGGGCATATATCCATTTCAAACGAAGTCAAACATCGGAGCAATGAGTTATTATTAACACTTACATAACATCATTTTGCGTGTACGAAGTGTTTCTCTCTGGATTTGTAGTTGTTGTTCCACAGGTTGTCTCATCTCATTTTACATAAAGAACTTAGAGAAGTTCTGCCTTCCGACTACACAAACCATTCATCAGAGTGATGATGATGAGTTTCATAAATTAATTTAGCTATTTAGCATCATTAGATCATGAATGAATATAACAAAGAAACTTACAAGTTACAAGGTAAGTTAAACTTCCCTTTGAGTTAACAAGTTACAAAAAGTAAAAACAAAACAAAGAGAACTACCGTAGCGTGAAGAAAGTTGTATACAACACAGAAACTCCTTTCTCTTTGTGTTAGCAAGTTCTCTCATGTTTCTCATATTGGAGTCGTCCCGAGAGTGAGATGAGACTCTTTCTATTTACGAGTTAACAATAATAAGTTAGCTATTATCTCAATCAAGGTTCTCTTTAGGACAAGCAGACACAGCGATCTCCTTCGAGACATTTACATAGTCCAATACGGGCAATGTTTGTCTGGATAAAGAATTCAACAAGTGAGTTCCAGAAGGTTAAAGTACTTTGTGAAGGACGATGAGTATTATCAGACCAGTGATTGTCATGCTGTTTGCATCGACCAGCAGTGGGGGTGGCTGATTGTGGTGCACCTTTAACAATGTGGCCAGAGACATTACTCAAAGATTCAGCTGTGGCAGCATTATCCAACTCTTGCTTTTTCTCCACCAGCGGAAGTGTGAAACTTGTTTCGTGGGAAAGTATTTTGGTTTCACCTGCCTCATCAGTTTTCATCGTGGCAATCCAGTCCTCCTTATTGTCAGCAACTTCTCCTCTGGTATTTCCTTCCAGCAACCTGATTGCTCTGTCGTTATGAAAAGCCTCCATCATTTTTTCTCTCAGAACACTTCCACCTTTTCCACTCGAGTCACTTCCGATTGGGGTGACCTCTAAAAGGCTGAGATAGTCTTGGGGAATAATGCTGCATCGGAGATTGTGAGACAAGGAAAGAACTCGACTCCCTTCATGAAACATATACTGGGGGAATTTAGTTCGGATAGATTCCTCAAGTCTCTCTTGGGCTTTTGTAGTTTCTGCCATAACTTGTTCCAGAAATCTTCTCCCATTGTCTTCTCCAGAAGTCTGATTCTCTTCAGCCCATCTGAAATTACAGAAAATACCACATGCATAAAACACATAACTTTTATTGCACAGACACCTGTGGAGGGCAAGAAAAATGCAATTCACATTTCTCAAGAAGGTGCGTGTGTGCATATGAGTGTAAATTCATTTTATGCCCAGCACTAAAGTTAAAGAATGTTGAATATGAATATCGAATCATCTCTAGCAAGTAAGTTTCCTTACTAGACTGACAGTTTATGATAGATCTATTCTATAGATGTAGACTCTTAGAATTGCGCAAGACTCTATTGACCTGTTACGAAACATCCTCAAACAAGTTTGCTTGTTCTATGGACTGTGGCATATGTGCTATCTCATGATCGTGCATAAAGATTAGAAACGATATCTTCATTTTCACCCATAAAAATTGACTTGAGTTGGCACTACTGCGAAAGTTCTAGCATGAGATGATTCTTCACTGGAGTGAGTTAAACTAAAACAGTGTTCTAATAATAAATGAAAAGCCTATCTATGTGAAAAGGATTTCTCTAGAAATGTCGTCTCTTTTGACAAGAAGAAGTACACAGAAAAGTAATAAAAATTCATTAAAAGCAAAGAACTTTTCCCCTTTTGATCTTGATGATGAAGAATAGTCTCAAATATTATAGCGTCATCCTACTTTGTACACTTGTTATTAGTTTTTGTGTCATACGTTATTTTTCGTCGTGAATTGGAAATTAAACTGATACCCTGTGTGACATCTTAACGACCAGTTGAATACCCTGTCATTCCTGGTACGTTTAACATTCGTTTTATCTCTTGGGTATGATCAAAGAGAAAAACAACTTTATGAAATAAGTCATTCTCATCGCTAGGACATACCTCATTATCCATGTAACGACGGTGAATGTAGCAGCATTGGTTGGGAAAGCACGGATAACTGATGAGACAAGACCTCTTGAGAAGGCTCGGCTGCCTTCGTTAACCCAGGTTTTCTTAATACAGTCCACCACACCTTTGTACGATCCTGAGACATCAGATTGAATTCGTGTCTTCACCACGTCAATGGGGAATGTGAGGATCCACGAAGCTACTCCAGCCATTCCTCCGGCCATCATCATCCCAAAAGTACCCACTTGGTACCCACCTAGGTTTTTAAAGTTGGTCTCGTGTTGGCAAACTTTATTTTGCGTAACACATTCATCTTACAAGGGCTGGCATTGTAGTGTTAATTGAACACCAGCCCAAGATGAGAAAGATGAAAGAAGATGTCACACTCACTTTTAGAGGTAAGAGCCTCGTAGGTCGCAAAGTAGATTCCGAATCCGGGAATCTCTCGCGCTACCGTTACTCCCCATCCTTTGAAGACTCCTCGGAAGAGTCCTCCTTCAGATTTGTAGATCCCTTTCAGGACATCCCAAGAAGTGGGGGCTTTTGATGTGGTAGACTCATTCAACTGCATTCGAGTCTTGACTAGCTCCATGGGGGATGCAACAAAAGACTGCACAGCTCCTGAAATGGATCCAGCGGCAAAGTGAGCCCAAAGAGCGTCATGTCCTGGGGATCCACTAACGTAAGGTCGTAGGGAACCATACACTCCGAAAATTAAAGCGTTCACTCCTGCCACTCCAATTACTGGAGAGGATATGCCTTTGTAGAGTCCTCGGATCTATTTAAGGAAACAACATTGTTAGATCTCTGTTACCTTTCTAAACAGAAACTTATGCACAGCACAGTAATTTAACAACTGGGAATTTCCTGACTCACCGACTCTTGTTTGACAATCGTTTGTAGACAATGAAATGTACCTCGGTATTTTATATTATTTGGGCTCTGAGTCTGTAGTCTGACCTGCAATCATAGTTCAAATTATATATTTAGATTAGTATATACAACATTTGACCATTTCATCTTATAACTATATATTTCCACTTGGGGTAAAAGATCAACAACATTTTCATAGAAAATGAATTAGAATTTGTATATTTATACAAATCAAGAAAAAACAAGTTCATATATGAACGACTAGACTTGAGGAACTCGAACTGAATATTATATTATGAATAGACGATTTGTAAAGGAGGACTTCTGGTTCTGGATAAGATAAAGTGCCCATGCTGGTCACTCATGAACACTGCATGGTGAGGAGCATGAAATGTATGTGATGTGTTTACCATGACACAAATGGTGTGTGGACTGTGGACATTTGGACATGTGGCAGAGTTTGTTGGATATTAAGAAACCTCTATAAGATGAATAACATTAATTATTGTATTGATCGGAATCCTTATCTTTTTAGTCTTATAACACTACAGTTGTCATCAAATCATCATCTCTAATGATAGAAAAGAATGAATCAACATCTTTCAACGATGCTTGCATGAAAGTAATAGCACATCCTGATATTTTGGGGCAATGTGAAAAAGTCTTTAAATCAAGTTACGCAATTGATATAGTTAGTACACCAGCTTACCTTAACCGTGTCCAAAGGATGTCCCACTAGAACTCCAGCAGCCCCTGAATCCAAATTATAAGTTGTTATTCATTTAAATCCATCAATATTTACGTCGGCTTGAGACCGTCGAAATCAGATTAGATCATGCTGAATGATTTTGTTTTTCTTACCTCCCATACAACCAGCAAAGAAGTCCAAAGCCATATTGGTAGGTTTAAATTTAAAATAAAATTACAATATAATAATTACAATTGGAATGTCAAATTTCAACATAAAATTCCGACTAGAAATATACGTTAGTTGATAATAAAACGAAGAAACATAAAATAAGTACTGTCGACTAACACTTAAAAGGTCATATAGAAATAGGAATATGACATACTGCAAGGATTCTACTATCAGCTTGCATTGAATTCAAATCTAAATTACTCAGAAGGAGTTGACCACAAAACTTAAAATAGCTTGTAAAGTAGTAGAGATTATTAAGGTAAACGGAGTAGTAACTGAAGGTAGTAAAATTAATATTTCTTGATTTCCCAAGTTGATGATGATAATTATGTTGCAGAACAACTAGAAAAGTCATCTCAACAAAGGGACGAAGATTGAGTACGTAGTATCACTGAAATGAGTGGTTTCAGAGAGGACTTTAGCCACGATTTCGAATCCTGAATTGGAAGACTCGATGGAAGCAGAAGAAGAGAAGCCAATGGCCAAGGATAAGGTCGAAGAAGTCAATTGACGCTCAAAGTAAGATTTGAGCTTGGGATGGTTATCGTAGCACATTTTTGATCAGAATAATATAAACAGTTTAATAAAGTATTACACTGAATTGTGGAAGATTGTTATTATTTGCCTGTGGAGAAGATCAGTTGCAGACAAATAAAAATAAGAAACCTCAAGATCCTTCTGAAGTACCTTTGGGAAATGATCGTTTGGAAAATTTTAAGACAAACAACTGTGTGAGATGTTCTTCAGAGTCCCCTTGCCTTCTACTTGCTTTTGAGTGTCACATACTCTTTATTGACAGAAAGAGAAGTTTGGGTAATTTGGGTATCTTGCTTATTTGTTTAGTGACAAATACATGGAAATATTCCAAGTTTATGGAAATTTAGTATAACAATGTTCTCTAAGCAGCAAGGTAGTGTAAGTGTAGATCAAGAATGAAGGCGAACACTATGGTCCTCGTCGTATTTAAGCCTCAAGATAAGTCGCAGGGGTGGAGATATTAAGAATCAAGATCTGTCCCATGCATAGCCGATGAAGTGTCTTTTATACTCTTGTATTCATTTAATACAAATATATTCGGTTCAAAGTTCAGAGTATTTTTAATTATCTTTATATCTCACTCATGTAATGATGTAGGATTTTATTTTCTGGGCTTATTCAAACGATAGATCTTTTAATTGAAATATTGAACTGGTGACAACATAAGTTGACGTACTCTTCACTCCTAATCCTAATAATGTCTTTTAGAGTTTTCTCATTAAACGATTTACCACCATAAGTTAGCTTTGGGCGATTAAGATAGCTATTAAAACTTACCCCCTTTTAATTGCTTCATACAACATTGCTTCGAACATATAAAGAAATCTTTCATATTGGTTGTTTTTGTAAGGATAATTAATCAATGGCCAATATATACTAATAAATAACTACATAGTTGAAAACTAATTTTAGCCAGTGGAAAGGAGGGTACACTGGCCAAATATTTAACACGGAGGTTACACACACGGGCATGCTGTGCAATCGAGCTGTTTTAAAGTTTCAAAGTGTATTCTTATAACTCCTTGTTTGGTCCTAGTGTTCATTGATGATCATTATTAATCATATTACTCATTAGCCGCATCTGGAAATTCCAGCTAGCAAACGAAGAATCTACCATCAATTACACATGATTTAAAGTGCAGGGCTCATTTATTTGATCCAGATATTTCAGGAAATAAGTGGTTACGGTTGGATCTCAAAGCTTTATCTGGATCTTTATGGACTTCCCGGCGACCCTAACCTTTCTAAAAACCCAGTCTACCGAATTTCTTTAGAAAAGAAAACAACATTCAATGACGTCAACTCTACAGGTTGAGTTTCTCACTGGACACAATTGGATGAAACTGAATATTCGTATGCTTGTATATATTCCGCGTTCTTGTTTCTATCCATGATTTTGTTGCATTACAATTAGGGTGCTCATTCATCGCTTAATTACATTTCATAAATACTGTCTAATGGCCATGATTAATTTTAAAAATTGGAAAGATACGTTAAAGTAGTTAATTCAAAGTATCAAGGATTAATTTTATTATTATTTTCGGTTAAACAGCCGGTGAAAATCTTTTTATAAAAGCCCATTTAGAAAGTCTACAAAGACCTGATCAAAGGTTCTTGTTAAAATCAACCCTGACGGTCGACCACTCTAAATTTAATTCAATAAGAGTAGCAAAATAATTTTCTCAATATTCTGCAGTCAATAGTCTAACGAACTTTTGAATCTGACCTACTTAATTGATCTTGATTTAATCGACATCCTTTTATTATTCCTTACATTAAATACAGAGTTTCATGTAATGGAGATCAGCTTATGAATTATATTGTTGAGTTTGTTGATTCGCAACGAAAAGTTACATAAGTGGCATATTCAGTACAATTATCCCTACTTGCCTGTAGTGTAATCGACTCGTAATTAAATTGGGGAAATGTGACTATAAATTTCAGGGACACTTGCAATATTGCAGACAGAAAAGCGTTTGACAAAATCCGTCTGTATACTCAGTTGTACTGTATTTGTGCTGGCATTGCATATTAAGTCGTACGAATGAGCTTATACAGCACAAATGTCTGTTTCCATCTTCGGCAACGACACAGTTTGTACTGGAAAGTATTAAAAATCCGATAAAAGAACTTTCTGTCATTCAATCAGAGGTCACCACGGACAAGTCAAGCCTGAAGTGATAAGACAGTAATTCCATATGATGAAGTAATTTGCTGTTTGCGTACTTTTAGTGCCCACGCTTTGTGTTCCGGATCGATTTTGAAATGTACGACGACCACAAGTTTCTTATCTCTCTGTTTGTGAACTAAATCACAACACTGCTCTCCCATGTTAGACTCTTAATCCTCTGGCTGTACTAGAGCAATTTGAAAGTAGACGACAAAATACAAATCGCAATTTGAGTAAGAAATCTTCATATTGAAGCATTAAATTTCATCTTATTACTTGGCTATGAGCGTTTTACCGTTTTTGGTAAGTCTGAAGTTGTCTTAGATCACGTACAGGCTGAGGAATAAGTTACTCGTCTGATCCAATTCAAGCTCAATTATCGAAAGCTGCTTGTTATCTTTATTATCCTCGGGTATATCATAACTTGACCAGGTCAAATTTTAGACGCCTATAAAATTCAAGACTTAGCAGGGAGAAGACAATTTCAATTTAGACCTTGACTTGAACTAACATGTGATCATAACCACAGCCCTCCTCAGTTTGTGGAAAATTTGTTGCTACCTACGTAATTTATTCATATTATTTAATATTCTTGGCTTTTTTGCTGTAACTGATGCACACAAGTTAACAAGGAAGCTCTATATACTAACATGTACACATCTAGGAACTTACACTTCATTGGCATCATAGATAACAATTTCATGTTCTTAGTTTGTGCTTTCTTTCCTTCTAATCAATATAGCAAGAGCAAGGTGAACCAACTTCAATCTCTGTACCTATCTTGCTTTCTCCTATAACATCCATACTGGTTCAGTAAGCGAAAATACACTCTCTGTGCTCTATCACGTACATGAACTCATTCCCATAACATATTCTTTATAGTCAAAGTGAAATTGCAGTCATTATAATATATCCACCTGCACACGTGACTTTCCCAACTTTCTCTTGCCTTAGCATGACATTATTCCTCTTGCTGCACACACACAATATATCCATTAACTCCATCGTCCACGGCCACCAACTGCAATGGATTAACAAATCCTCTGAAATTGGTTTTGGAAACTCGTTATATCCAGTCATATAATGTCCAGAATCAAGTCCAATTCATCAATCCCCCTTCCAGAATGTCACTTACTCTTAAAACGACCATCATATTTATACCATCATCTTCAAATCACCTCACTCTCACTTGAGACATTCATTTCACTGAAGCTTCTTTCATCTCCTTCGTCTATGAAAATATTATGAACTCTTATGAAACTTAATTGAGAACTGTGGGTGGTCAATTTATTACGAGAGGGGGCGAGTCGAACTAAGCTCAAATAATCTCTAGTAGTGCGGTGTCACTCGCAGCTACCTTTCAGTCAAATGCGACAGTACTGGAGAAAAAATCTTTTTCTATCCTTAGGAAAGCTCTCAAGAAGATGTCTTCTCAAAAACACGATCCTGCTTCTTCCTCTTTATATATACTTATACAGCTTTATTCACATGCTCCGGCTGGATCACACACGCACACACCAATCTCTCTACCTTTGGGTCCGAGAATTCACATTTCCCATTAAATCTTGCAAGAAAGCACACCAAAATCGTATAATATAACGTGATATGTGCACAGCAAAGCGGAAGAAATCGTACATTTCTAAATGAGCATGTGTCATGTTTGTGTGAATCGAATCTCCTCCAGGGACAACGTCCATGCATCTTCAAGAAATCCCATCACAGACATTCATTCAAGCCTGCCAGGAAACTGGAGAAAGCTTCTAAAGCTTAACCTAATCCGTATGTATTACAACTTATACTCCGACTTTCACTCTGTCTCTGACTAAACAAGAAATAACACACACCAACCACCACACTTCTACAGATTTACACTTTGTAATATCACAGGAAATTAAATTAATTACACAGCACACATGACATACATACTGTTGTAAGCCTACTAGCCTAACTCTACCCGAGTATGGAAGTAGGTGCTATGTTTCGTGTCTCTAAGGGTCCCTAATTAGAA
>Ga0194135_10000061_pt1 | contig 58996 bp, 48 predicted proteins | sample LitLau_LLRF_2013_FD_134024 | JGI IMG/M metagenome (GOLD analysis project Ga0194135, IMG submission 134024) | Freshwater sediment microbial communities in response to fracking from North America - Little Laurel Run_MetaG_LLRF_2013 (version 2) | ecosystem: Environmental > Aquatic > Freshwater >...
ACTGATTGGAACGTTGAGACGATAAGTGGTACACTCTGGGCTTGTGTGGGCATTTGTGTCGCATCCTCTAACTCTGATTCTTTGGGAAAAGTCCTGCAAGTTATTCTCCCTTGGATAATGTTTCGATCCCAAGAAGACTGCATGCTCGCACAAGTGAGCCATTCCTTGAATATCCACAGGATCATGGAGACTTCCAGAGCCACACAGAAAGTTGATATTCATCAACTCCTTGCTGTAGTTATTTTGACACTGACTTCCCTTCAATGGCAGGAATAACGGACTCGCAGGTACATCTGCAAGTAGAGTACAAATTCTTTTATATTCGATAAGGTTCTTATCATATTAAGAAGTATGCGATAAATCTATTAATATAAACAGACCTTCAATTTTTTCCTGTGGGATTCCAAGATATTTTGCATTGAAGTTTTCGACAGCTCGGACAGCACAAGTTGCTGCGTTGACACTCCCCGTTATAGACTTGTTGGGAAGTTTGCAAGATGTGGAGATCAGTAGACATTTCAAGCCATTTTTGCATAGTTGTATGAGTTTGTACTCATTTGGGTCTACTGGGGATTTGATAATTTTATCAACTTCTAGGAAATCCATGATCTCCGAAGCTTTTCGAGCGCAGTGACAATGATAATGATGTAAGGTATTAGTAAAAAACTGAAACATCGGAGCGCATGAAGTTTCCAGGTCAAGGTTTCAGGTCCTATCTCTTTTCTGCTGAAAAAATGTGTATTGTAAAGAGGAAAGTAGCTAAGCAATATTTATTGCCTTGTAGACAATCAACTAAAAGTAAGAGCTTATTGAACCTTTTAGTGAATATATCCTAATTGTAGTTACTACTTGGAGCTTTGTGAGTTGTGACACGGGGTCTGACAAATCCGCACACAGAAGGGACCTTCAGGGTCCAACTTAACTCAAAATTTTGACATTTGTTGCCAATCGTGCCAATGGTCGGTTTGGACTTACTTATAGAGCTGAAGTCGTGCGCTAGATGGGTTCGAAGATGCGGGTTTAGAGTTGAGACGGGAGCTTTCTCTCTTTTCTCCTTGCTCGGACTCTCTCTCTCTGAATATCAAAAGGCGTCTCGCTCTTTTGCAATTTGCTAAGCTAATGAGCTTACAGTTTGTATGAGCAAGTAATTTTAGAGGACGAGTGTATTCCAGAGTCCACAAAATATTATAGCTTGTACTTGATTACAATTCGGGTGAATAATTGAGAAATGTGTGATAGATTTGATGAAAAATAATAAAAACGAAATCATTACAGTTCATGGGAATGTACAGGAAGAAGAGTTCCAGGTTGGTAGACCAAGTCAACAACGAACCTTTCGAAGTCTTTCAGTATATATATATACAATATTTTTCTCAGCATCTTCAGCTTCATACTCGCATGAGCATTGTGTCATCTGTGTCAGAAAAACAATATTATTTACCTTGATGCATCATGGTATCATATTATGGTTTATATTCAGTTCCTGAAGTTTCTTACACTGTAAAAGAACAAAGTTCCATGTTTTCCTGTACTCTCCACGCTCTAGAGAACAAGGAATGCCAAAGATGCCGCAAATGGCTTTGAATACAATAATACAATTGCTCGAGATCTAGAGGATGCGTGAATTATCATTAGAATGGGAATAACTACAAATTCGTGTTGAGTTTGCAAGTCTGCCACTACCAATTCTTCATCGTGAGCACCAACCTGCATTGAAATGAAAGAGTATTTGTAATTACAATTTACAATACAATTTTCCATACTATGTCTTGAAACCTACTCTCCATTTGTCCTGCGGTCCTCCAAAATCAGACACCGCTTTAGCACCAGCTTAAACTATAATGCTTTCTCACGTTCGTAATACTTCTCATCTGCTACTCCCGTATCTTATCTAGAATGAAGTGACAGCTTAGATATTCATTTTGAACTTTCTGCAAGCTAGTCTGAAGTCCGATCTTGTAATGTGTGCATTCAATTAATCAGTGAACTGTTCTATTCTGGATATGTAATACATTTTGTTCCAACGCCTTTACATCGGGGATATTTGATTCCCAATTCAAGTAGATTACTTTCTTCTGAGGGTTTCTAATAATCCAAAGAAAGTCACTTAGCATTGGAACTCTTTATATTATCTCATGCGAGCCCATATCATAAAACCATTTCCAATCCTCTCGGTCTTTTGTGACCTGAGAACCAGTACTGAACTAGCATGTAAATTGCATCCGCTTGGGTCATATCTCTGCTAATCAGATCTTGTCTCTTCCACTCTCTTGGAGTAATCCTAACTTGATTAGAGATTTCGCTAAATCAGAATTTGATGCGAGCCCATGAATTTAGTTAAAAGTTAAAAAACAGTAATTGGAATGAATAAAAATTGTGGTATTAATTGCACCTTAATAAACTGGGATCACAAGACTTAATTTCTTTCTCAATATTTTATTATTTTTATTTTTCAGCCATTTCATTAACACTTCATATTTATGTGTAACATCGATAACAAATAAACATTTAGACTTAACGGTATCGAAATATCGTCTTGAACTTCAAATTATTCTCAGGTATGTACTTTATACTCTCTAACTTCTAGCACGCTTAATTATTTCCAAAATTTTGATTCCGTGTGGGTGTATATTTAGGTAGGTGAGATCTGAATGCAAAGATTACAAGACAATATGGCTCTGATATTTCATTGCACTCATTTCATTATTTTTAGTGGTAGACATTCGAGTCTTGGTACTTAAAGTAACGCGTTGTATATATTCGACATATTTATTTAATGATATGATCCCCATCAAGAAACTCTTTTAAGGAAAATACTTATACGTAACAGTCTAACAATGTAACGACTAGAATAACTTAAATACTCCTACACGTACAATAATAATAATAATAATCGTTAGCTACCTGTGCTACTCTACAAGACTAAAAGTTGACCTTAACGCAATCTCAATTCGCATATTGTGTAGCGTTGTTCAAAGTTTACAAATCGTTAAATTATCTCACAATAATTAATTGATTTCCACTCAATACACCCAGACGAGGTCTTGCTTTCTTGGGGACACCTACAGAATTTTACTTCCTTGTGGTGGTGGCTTGAGATTTCCTAAAATACAGGTTTCGACTGATTTCACTATTAAAGTTCATTGAAAGTGGAGATGATACCTAAAGAAGAACAGTTTAGTCTTTCTTTTGGGTCCAATTAATAATGAATGACAGAAAAGCCGATATAGAGAGATATTGTCTTCTTCAATATAGAAACAACTCTGCTTTCTACCGTTAGCTGGATCACAATTCTAAACTCCGAAATATCTACACTTGGCCATTCAACAATCACTCAGCTAAACTAATGATGGTGACGGATCATTGTGAAATTTCGATATAATTTTTGTTTGTATTAAGTTTATCAAAGGTATATTATATAGATTATATAGAGTCTGTATGTGTTTCACATGATTTGAGTAAGAATAACAAGTAATTTTTCACAAGATCAGTTGAAGCTAGATCGAGAGACAAAGACGAATAGAGGCACACAGATCCATCATGGTTTTTCTCCAAACTACACGTAATACTACACATGCACTTACGACTCTTCTATTCCTACTACCTATTATGGCTAATCCTATTTCTTCACTCTACTGTCCTATATAATACACCACCAGAAGAAACATATATCTCTACTTGTTACAGCACGGCACGTGGAAACTGGTCAACCTGATACGTAGAGACACTGATATTCAGAAACATTGAATACGCAATAATTACATTAAGTGTGTAATAACATTTCAGCACCAGTTTGTCATTGCTCTCTTGCCTTAACAAACACAACACACTTGAGTGAAAGTCAACCACTACACAGTTGAGTTATCTTTACAAAATAAACCTCTACATTACATCAAATTACATTTTAACTAAGTCTATATAGACATATGTAAGTAAATATCTAAAAGACAACACTCTAGAAAGGTTCTACATAAATATTTACTTGTCAAAGTGTAGTCTACAGTGTATGTATATAGATATATATGTAGCTCTTCAGTAGTCTCTCGTCTACTTAATACTTCAAGTTTAAGAAACTCAAGAGTGGCTCACATAAGTACAAAGAAGAATAATTAATGACACATACTTTATAATTCTGGGCTCTTTCAAATATTTTATGGATGGACGCATATATGAGACTGTCTCGCATTTTGTCACAGAGAGTTTTTAGATAAGAAAGAATTTCTTCATTAATAAGCTGTTGCACATTACATATATATATTGTAGTAGAACCTTTATTTGATTTGGCAATTTTCATTTAAGTATATATACCTTAGGTAATTTTTATGTACAACGACATTTAAATGTACTAATAGTTAATAATCAGAGAGCTAAACTTTATACACGTAAACTTTATTGCGATACTTGTATACATTTAATACAATATTGATGCTTATCGTTTAACGTATATTTGTATATATTAATATTCAATCTGAAGGAAGGAAACCGACTCTCTACCTCACTACACGACTAGAATAGGTACTCGTTAAGTTCATCATTTAAAAACATCTACAGAATTGTCTTTAGGAGAGTAGAACAATATTCTTGTCTCATTCGCACCATTTACTCATTCATTCGGATTTTCGAGCTTTTTAAAATGTTTTGTTCCTTACATATATTCTTTCTCATGAAATAACGTACTCAGCCATTCTCAAAATCTCACTCCACGATGAATGAAGCTAATGAAATCATCATCTTGATAGTTACTCAACCCGTTACTTACTCAACCTAGCCTAAAAGTGAAGGGAGAAGAGTTTAGTTTTGTATCACATGGAAATTTTAAGTATATAATGTATAATATTAAGTTTAGATGATGATGATACTGTACAATTGAATATTGAAAAGATATTTCAAATATCTGAATGAGTATAGTGTACGTGATGAATTGTTGAATTTTTTTCTTGGGAGATTTATAAACTCTTTGCCATGAATAATGAGTCACGACATGAGAGACAGATAATAAAGAGAGATAGTTTGCTTTCTTTCATATTTCAACATGGAAAGGGTAATCCTCAAGGGACATTATTTTGACTGCCAGTTTATTTGGCCCAATGCTTCGGGGATTCGGGAAGAGAGTTTATTACTTTTTTATTATGTAATTCAGGACGTATTTGATTTGGAATGAACGACAACGTCAAGTATTGTTAATTTGCTGCTTGAATATGGGGAACTACTTACAACAACACATTTTTAGCATTTAATTAATCTAGCAGCTACGCTTATTACTCGCCTACGCTTGATATTATTTGTAAGTCGAAGATTGTATAAAAACATATTAAATTTACACCCAAGAGAAACTTTCTGATGAGAGGGAAAGCCTTCGCATCGCCCATTGTGACTATAAACTTGTCAGCTAAGTACTTTTTCTTGTAAGCACGCGGATTCGAAGACACGGTCCCTTACACAGCAATTAGTAAGCAGCACATTTAAGAGGATTATGTGTACGGCAACAATTTGATATACATGTATATAGTTTTGATATCATGAGATTATATAGCTGCTCCGTGTGATTCAATAGTAACAAGATACAACACCAAAGCTAATTTCAAATCTTATATATGCCGTTCCTTGATACAAATGCCTGTGTGCGCCTCAACGCGCAAATAGTTAGGAAGGTCAGACTATACATTGAGATTGATACAGAAGGGTTTTAACAATTTCTCCTATCAACTTGTGAACTTGTGAAAGTCTTCAGCGTACTTAAGAATTGTAAACTTCTGGGCGAAGATTTCCGAATGAGTTTGAATAAAGTAAGAATAAAGATCAGAGGAATTTTTTGTCAACAGCACCGCATACATAAGATTATATACATAATATGAGTTTGATACATAACATTCAACATTGGAAGAAAGCAATCTTATTTTATGTCTAATGTACGTTATAAATAAATTATTTGTGAAAATGAGGAATTGTTGCAATCTACGATGAGGTTTTTTGTGGTGCTTCTTTGTTGAGCAGAGCCTTCAAGTGTAGCAATGAAGCGTGGAGACAATGCAGTCCTGTTGAATTCCTTCAATATGTCTTCGTGAATTCCCAACAAGTCTGTGTACAAAGACATTTACATTCGTCTTATTGTAAAATCTATAAGCGTTGGTCGAGTGTGCATCGATACACACGTATGATTTCCCCTTACCTCACAGATAAATGCTGATGGAGATGCCTAAAATTCTTAGAAGCCTTGGACAAATCCATACGCCTCCAGGGAAGACATCAGGACGTAGAACATCCACAGGGTAAAGAAGAAGGCCGATGTAATAATCTTCGCTTTTCTGGGACCGCCCAACTCACCTCCAATAGATTTGTGCCGTCTGAGAACCATTACGGCAATTGCGACAAGGGCAACTGAGCAAAATACAGTTACTGAATATGCCAAGCTGAAAGAGAAAGAATAATTCAATGTAATACATTGCCCCAATAAGATGAGATGGAAAGCAATCTTGGTCAGATCATACCTGCCAGGATCGACATTAAATTCTCGGCATAGTCGCATTGGCTTGTCGACACACGAGGGATCGTGTGGTTTGAGAAATTTATGATAGATAGACGCCATTGTCCAAGCAATGCCAATACCCAGGAAGACATTGACAGCGTTACTTCCAGTAACGTTTCCGACTGAAGCATCAGCATACTCATCTTGAATGGCTGCTACTTTGCTGGCAAATGTATCTGATTCCCAAAGACACAGTTATTTAACATATTTCCTTTCAATGCATTCATCTCATACTCATCAGTTTTCAAACACGGCAAATTACGATAAGGGATATTGACAAGGAGCAAGCTCACGCATTGGCACAGCACACACGACAGGAGTTATTACACAACATGTTAACATTGAGTTAAAAGTATGTTGATCGCACTAATTGTACACCATCCAACCAAACCATACAAACATACGTGACAAATGGGCCTTAATGGATCAAAATGTAAGTCATGCAAGTAAGTATATAAATCACTACAATACAGTTTAAGGCTAACATAACTGGAAAGTTGTTGTGTGTAAGTATTAAAGCTCAAGTTAAAAACAAGGGAAAGTAAAGGACACTAAAACATTTTGACACGAAGACGATTTAGGAGATAAGTCAACAGCATATTACACTGACGGTATGCCCTGCTATCTCGAGAAATATTCTATACATATATGGTACCAACATATTTCCTCAAGTCAGATTAGAAATACTAGGCACATGACAAGTTGCATTGGTAAGCGCATCTACAGAAATCTCCGTTGAAGTAATCAAATATGAAAAATGTGAGTTTCCACAAACAAAACTGAACTAAACTGCAATAGCTTGCATGTGGTGCACACACGTTGCAAGTTGCAGATCTACTAAAAATTCCAGTGAGAAAGCATAACTCACAATTCTAGATTACCCACACTGCACGTATACGTATGCTTATATAAAGTTTGAAAGTGAAAGGCGAGACCTGATGAAAAAGGCCGTCTAATGTTTTCGGTCACATGTGTTCTGCCGAAATATTTGAAAGCATGTGTATATGTGAATACATATGTACTATAGTCATATACCACAATACACTTCACACCCATAGATGTATAAGTTATATGCACACTTGACCAGCGAACAGTGCTTGCACTCACTATATAGACATGATCTACGAAGCCTGATTATTATGTAACACGGTGCTTCTTTACCTGGGACACTTGTACCCAATGCTACAAAGGCAATAGCAGTAACAGCGTCTTTCAACCCAACGGTGCAACCCAAATGAGATGCCATATCTCCAATCAACGCTGTGAGACAACCAATTCCCAAGATGGACACCACAAAGGTTACGTATCCATCCGCAATACCTATGCAACAAATGTAGAGCCCACAGAAGTGTCAGTAATCACATCACCGTGAAAGAAGAAAGCTCCCTTTTGTGCATCTATACACTTTCCCTCTTGTCCCTTACATGTGTATCTTACATATATTTTAGCCTTGCGACAATTTCTTCTCAACCTTCCCGTGTCTTTTTCTATCTATGCATATATAGTAATCTATGTCTGCTAGAAATCCTACTCAACCAAGTTACATCACAAGTTATGATGATTTTACAAAAGCGGGTTCGTTTTTACAAAGCCAAACCAGGGGTACAATATAACAATGCAGCGGTTCGATTTTAGAGCTTAGATATCGTGCTTCTCCGTGCGTCGTGCCGTCCATAACATGACCGCTTCTCTCCTTGTTTCTTTACCTGGAATACTTGTTCCAAGAGCGACGAAGCCAATAGCAGTGACGGAATCTTTGAGTCCAATACTGCAGCCCAAGTGAGAAGCTAAATCTCCGATTACAGCGGTCAGAACACCAATGCCCAATATGGACACCACAAACGCTACATATCCACCTGCAATGTCTGTACACACAAACTTCCCCATCTTTACTTGAACACAACTATCATTCTATATAGTGTACAATATAAAATCTCAGATTCTCTTAACATGAAAGTATACGGGACTTTTAAAAAATTGTCGCTTTCATTTCCCCCCTCCCAATAGTGCTTTTACCCGATGTGAAGTGTAGCTAACTCAAAATTAGAATGACGCATACCTGTCGGTGGTACAAATGCGAAGATAATCTTCCAGAATATCGTGAGGAAATGCATAACGTAATCTCCACATGATGGAACTTTCTCTTCGCCTCCTTCTCCACCTTCTTCTTCGTCGCCACCATCGTCGTCATCTCCTACACAAAAGTAATCGATAAGTAAGATAACTATTATATAGTCTCAGGTTCACAAACACACACACAAACTACGAGTAAACCAGTCTTCATTTCCTTTCACAATGCAAATGAGAAATAAATTACAGTTCTCACCAGCACTGACAGAAATTGCTTCAATAAATTGTTCCTTCCACGAGGAAGTTCCAACAAGAAGGGAGGCGTTAGCACGCTGAACAAGTTTGTCCACTGTGTTCTAATTTATGTAAGCCATCAGAAACAAATCACATTTTAGCTCGAAGGAACGAGAGATTTCCAAGCACTTGACTTTTCTCTTCAAGTCGTTCATAATTAATTGAACGATCCCCACATAATCATAATAATCAAACACTCAGCACTCACCTTAAACTCTTTACTTTCCTTCACTCGAATGAGAGTGCGATCATCAGGGCCCAATTTAGGTAAACCTTCGATCGCAATTTTCTCATCTTCGTCAAGCTGCGCCTTGTCTTTCGATAATAGTGCCATTGCAGCTCCTTCATCTAATTGTCAAAGTAGACCAACACAACACACATTATTAACGAGAGTAATCTTTCCCCGAAGGAAATTCAATCAAGCTGTACAGGATAGTGACTAAGAAGTTAGGAAATGATAAAATACAAAAGAGTTTACTTTGTGAGTAAAACTCATCGCAAGGAGTTTATAACAATAAGAGGTGAGAGAAAGGGTAGAATGGGGTTGTGAAGGGTGCGGTGCTGGTGAAAGTTGGAGAGAGAGAGAGATGACTACCGGTCATTTATATATATATATATATTTATTACACAAGAGACTATTAATTATTGTACGAGGTTATCACACAAAGGTAAGAGAGAGAGATGGTAGTAAGTGAGTTTAGGAAGTAAATTGCACCATCAAATTCAATTCCGAAAACCCACATCCCCGTGAGAGACGGGATCAAGACTTTCAAGACTGTGAAAGTAGGTCATACGCAGTGTCACAGTGTCAGTTTAACTGGAACGCATCAATTCATTACTCAACCCCAAAACCAACTCGCAACGACACATTTTATCAATAGTACTTTCTACGTGGAAATGTACTCTCGATGATAATTCAATCAGAGCACACCAAACAAAAGCTTGTAAATTGTAAGCCAACCAGCAAAAATGACGTACTACTTTAAGTGTACTTTCAATGTTTGATTCATATCATACCATTTTCTGGAGTAAAAGCAAAATGAAAGGTGTCCTCCTAATGAGAGGAACCTTTAATTTCATCTGTACTAAAATGTTGGAAAATCCTCGAGTACTTAAAACTGACGATATTATTATTATTATTAAGTGCAGTAGAATACACACAGCTATAGGGGAAGCTCTGCGTGTCTTATCTGCGCTGCTTACACAGCTTTTTGTATATATTCACACTGCTGCCTGCCTAGAAGGAAAAAATGGTCAAAATACAAGTAGTCTGCAGTAGGAAATAAAAGTCTGACTAAAAAGACGTCTGGGTGAACTTTGAGCGAGAAAGAAAGTGAACAGAAACAAGTCAGATTGACTGCTACGGAGAGAAAGTAATTTGAGTAAATCAAATAAAAATAGACTGCTGAGGATAATAATAATGAGAAGCCTCTCGTGAGTCAACTTGTAGTCTGTACGTACAACGTATGATCAAAAAAGGTGTGAACCGCAATAGCTGATTGCTACTTGCTGAGACATCATCCTTTTGCCTAGGACGTGTGGTAAGTGGATGAGCAATGCATTAAAGAGGGTCATTATATTATTAGCTGTGTCAGTGGCTAATATAGTCTATGCAATAATAGTTGTCAGCTTACTTGAACTGCAATAAAGAACTCTCTATATTTCATCAATTCTAAGTGATTTTTATTACTGCTTGTATGCAATGCTGCGCTAGATAAATCGTCACTACTTCCAAGAAGAGAGAGAGAGGAATGTGTGTGTGATATGGAATGGGAAATAATGGACAGGAAATTGACACTCTTCCACTAACTGGGCAATCGATAGATAAAAAGGATAGAATTGACGTGAGATACGCATTTATGAAGATATATCTTGTGTGTGGATTGGAATTTAAAGGACAATGAGAGACAACGGAAAGGAATGACAGGAAAGCTACTTTCATGACATGCAGCAAAGTCGGTGTCAACCATTTTTGGTATTTTGTACATGTAGCTTTCAGCATTTCAACTACGAGAGAAAGAGTGAAAGTTGCGACATTCGCAGTCATTTCTTTGAATAAAGCAACTGCTGAATTTCATACTATATTGACTAAGTAGATTTTAAAAGTGTTTTTGCATTTCATGAAGCTTCTGCTTTACCTGCCATTCATCTCTCAGAAGAAGAAGAGAAGAAGAAGAAGAAAAGGAATATTTTTAGTTTGGAATGGAGATTGTGAAAACATGACTATATGTATATAGAGAACGAAACGGAAGAATCATAATAATGATTAATATACATATTCGTTTCTAATCGAAAATGAGAAAGCATTGATTTTTGTGAACTTGGCACTTACTGAGAGGCATTCGTGACAGAGAGACGGCAGATACGTGTGTACGTTTTTGTGAACACAATTATGCGCGGTCAGGACAGATATCAAAATATGCAATAGGGAAAAAACAAATTAGCATCGGTTCGTGTAGTATTTCAATCTTCGGTATTTCACAAAATCTTCCAAAAATCAGAGAGAAGCTTTTGAAAAACGAAAAACCTTTAAAAATTCTTTCAAAATTAGAGTTTAGAGTACACATTTAAATTAATTACTTTTCAACCTAGAATTTTGTAAAAGAGCAACATCGACTAAATATATAAATAAATAATGACAAATCAGAATTCAGATGAGATAATAAGAATGCTTTAGCAGCAAACAAAAGATTTATATAGTTCTACACAAGGCACATATGTATGATATGATTATGCAGCTTACAAATAAAGCAACGAGTCTACTCATGTAATTCTAGAGATGAGACGATTTTAAATGTTGAATGTGCTCATCTTTTTACGAACATCAAAGGCTTCCAGTGTGATCTCACACGATTGATGAACCATTTAAAAATACTTTCATAAACAAGAATTGAAGATCAAGTTGAGAGATCAGCACTGGATTAAAAGTATATTTACACAAACTTATAAGCCATCCACTTATATTGCTTTCAACATTGATCGCCTTGCTCATCGTCTGATTAATATAGTTAAAGCCAAATAAGCAGTTTACGAAAAATCGAAGAAATGCGCTTAAGGCTGTCCAAAAGGTTTACATAATACTCAGGAATTCTTAAGATGAGACTTGTGCCAGGGATACACATTAAATGGTCAGGTAAAACTACTGTCAAAAAGGTTCCGTCGACCGAGTTTCGAAAGAAGTGTGTGACTATCCATACATAGTGAGATATGTAGAGAGAGGTAAGCTGCTGCGTGATGTGAATGGTGTACAATTATAAAGTGGAAAATGAGAGAGAGAGAGATGCTTCATTGACGTGGTGTAAGTCTACGCCTAGGGCCTAGATAAGATTGATGAGATTTGATGTAACTAGAAGGGACATTGTGTGCTTATCTGTCTACGTGAGATGAGGGCACATGGCTATTGAAGAGATATATAATATTATTTGTATGCAAACCCGTATGGATAGACTCGAATTTAACAGAACTGTGTCTCCCTCCTTTCGTCGATTTATTTTCCCTCTTAGTGCTTTTCTTTTTCGACTTTCGCCGCTTGGACAAATTTTTGGCAGACTCGAAAGGTCGATCAGGATTTTCCTCGTCGAATTCAACAGGAATATCATCATCAACATTGTCCTCATTGGGACTTTCCCCAACTACAGATGAAGGTGAAGGTGAACTAGTATTATTAGAGTCCGCTTCATTTAACTCATTCCCTGCCTCAATGACAACTGTTGTGGTAGAAGTAGTGGCAGTTGTGGCAGTGGCAGTTGAATTATTCTGATGATGTGGTTGTGATGATGATGGTTTTGATGAATTATCAACCATTGAGTAGGAAACAGCCCTGGAAGTGGAACTTCCAGGCAATGGATCGACGGAACTCGTCATAACGCACATTGGGTGAATTATGATTTCATGAATAGTTCCCTGTTTGTCTGGCGAATCTTAAGAATGCCCGAATATTAAGTAAAATATTTTAGAACATTAACAAATATCAAAAACTACCAAGACTAATAAAATACTGTTTTACAGTATTATTATAAGTAATAACTGTTATTATTGGAGATTATGTTCGCTCAGACTAGAAGAAGAGAGTGAGATCGAGTAAAAACTTGCCTTCAATTAGACGAGGAGTTTTGAGGTTGACGTAGAAAAGAACATCTTTCTCGTAACTATCTTCTTCCAAGATTTGAATAGAGATGAACTTCCTGTGGAGAAAGCAACAGAGTATAATAAAGTTCAGATTAGCCAGACGATCTACATCAGACGATTCATATTCACACAGACTTGAGGCAAGTGATAAAAGCATTCGAATTTGACTCTACGCGACTTACTCGGTCTCGTTATTTTCAAAGATGAGTTCATCTTCCACGTGCACGTAATCCTTGCCAGGTTTCGCTGTTCCTTCTTCCGTTTCGTAAGGCACACAGACTCGTCCTCTAGCTCCACTCCATCTAACAACTTTCAGATCATAAACTCCAACACTTTCAACCGTTTCCACGTCCTTTACGCCCAAATTGAAGATTCCACAGTGATCATCATCGAGAATGATAACGGTAGCTAAGAAGGGAGTCGTAAGCTTCACTTCCGGTGGCTTCGGGAACCGTCCAGCAGCTCCATTGGCTTGGAACCCGTCCGCGAATCTCGCATTGCTAAGTCTTACGTAGAAATGTTCGTCTTCTTCGAATACATCGTCGTCAATTACTTCCAAAGTAATCTGCTTCTGAGTTTCTCCAGGTCCAAATGTGATAGTTCCAGCAGCTGCCTTGTAATCTGCATCTCCTGATGCTGTTCCGTCTTCTGTTTTGTAGTCCACATGCACCGTAGCATTTAAGTCTCCACCTTCCCTTCCAACTGTCACGAAAAACTCTCCTACATTCTCCAGAACTGTGTAATGTCCTGGATCGAAGAAAATCCTTGTTATGTGGTCGTCATCTCTCTTCTCCACTACTTTCTCCACCACAGCTTCCGGGGTATTCTCAGATGCAGCTTTCTCCTGAATCTTTTTCATCAGATTTTGTCCTCCCATCAATTTTCTAGTGGCTTGCATTCTATAGAAAGCACGGGACTTGGGACCTTTGTTCAAAATTTCTTCACGAGCCATCGCCTCAAGATGCTCGGCGTCTATATTCGGGTGTTTCTTCCTCAACTCCCGAAGAATACGAATATAATCTCGTCGACTCTCTTCAAACTCCCTCACCCCTTCATCAGCACCTTCTTCGTCGAAAACTCTAAGTCCTCCTTCATTCATCTTTTCCATTTCAGCACCTCCACCTTCCGCCTCAACGATCATTCCTCTCTTATTGATTCGATATTGTTTACTCAGATATTTGTAAATGAGAAGTCTTCTGTCAGCAATGTAAGCCGTGATGACAGTCGCCGGGAAGAACAAGAACGTCACAACTCCTTCCCAAAGTTCGACAACTCCTGGAGAAAAGACTTTGAGGATGACCAGAAGCCACAGATATGCGAAGACAGACCAAGTGGCCGTGACTGCAAACACACGGAGATGTTTGATCTTCCTTACTTCTCCATCGGGGATGACGTACACGCAGATGGCAATAATGACGAGGAGATTGAACGCAGCTGAACCAACGATTGTTCCAGGACCGAGATCTCCAGACTCAAATTTCTTTTGAAACATTTCAATAATCGAGAGCAGAATCTCAGGTGCAGACGATCCCAAAGCCATCAAAGTCAAGTTGGCAACAGTTTCATTCCAAACTCGAACTACTACGATTTGTGTCTCTCCATTTGGTCTTTTCACTTTGATTTCTTTTTCCTTTGACGTGATGACTTCAATGGACGCCATGAATCGATCGGAAATAATGGAGACACCGATGAACATGTAAATCATTGCAAGGAAGTAGGCCAACCCTCGTGCAAATCGGTCTCCCGTACTCAGATCGTCTTGAGGTAGCCAAACAGGCAGGAGTAAACCAGGTTCACATTTCCCATCATCTTTTTCAGTTTCTTCAGAATTTTCTGCGTCTTCGTCATCTTCTTCACTCGCACCTCGTACTTGAGGAATGGAGAGAAGGAGACAATGCAAAACTACGAAGACCATGAGTAGCCTCATGTGCCTCCACAGCCAACTCAGCGACGAACCCATTTTTCTCTGGAAATTCTCTCAAGTCTTGTCTCTTTCCACAAACTTATGTAAAACTCACTTATCACTCAGAACTCTCTGAAGACACGAAGGATTCCATCATCATGTCATTATGTCGCACTAACAAAACTTAAGTGACTTTCTCCTACCTGTCACTCCGAGAGAGAGCGAGAAAGAGAGAGGAGAGCTAATAATTATCACAAAATTCACAGGAGAGCAGAAGGGCAGGTGTGCAAGCTCTTCCTCAGCTATGACTTGTTCTTGTACTCATCATGATGAATATTGAGAAACTCAACGGGACAGCTTCTTCCTCTTGGACGGACTTCTTCCCTTAAGAGATTATAATAGATACGTTTCAATTTAAATTTTTCTACGTGGAATGGAGATCACAAGTGAATGAAAAGGTGAAATAATTCAATTTCATTGTAGAAACTAAAAATTACACAGAGGCCTACGCGAGTACGATAGACGGGATGGCATTATCGCGACGATGTGTACTACTACTGAAGCCAAAAATCTACAAAACTGGAGCTCCCTGGGAATGTTCAGAGAGAAGAGGCTCAGTAGTAGCACACACAACCAGTGCAAAAGTTTAGTTAGGCGAAGATCTGAGATGAAAGAGGTCTAGAAACCGACCCAAGCAAGAACACTTTTCATACATCTTCCGAAGACCATAGTGTAATAATACGAGAAAAGATATTCAAGGAAGGAAGACGAGTATATTTCTCTTCTAAAAACTAACTCGAACCTAATGGATCAGTCTGTGTGTGAGAGCAAAGGAGGTTTTTAAATACAAAATTAAACTATGAAGAGAGAGAGAGAGAGTATGAACGTAATACACATCGTGTGTCTTGACTGTTTGTATATTTCTAGTAGGCCTCACGACACGATAGTCTCTCTTACATAAAGAAAAAAAGGTATAGAGAGCTTTTTACTTTGCAAAAAGAATATTGCGACGACGACTTCCGTACTGATGATGCATGTATGTACATTGTAAGTGAAAGATTTCGATTTGGATGGAAAGCAATGATAGCAATTGCGCCTGCCACTGTTCAATCCAAAAAATATGTCGTGCCTAGACTATTATTATGTCTCCGTTTAACTCATTAAGCTACACAGTAAAACAATACGATCTTCCATTCCACCGTAGCTTTTACATATTTAGATCTTGATTTACGGGTATTTCATTTCGAGATTCACTCCTCAATGTTTAACTATGTATATTGAGTATGCCTTACCTGATTGAAAAGTCTCTGTATGTATAGGATGTTTGGGGGATGTGTCAATTACAATAGTTAAGGAAAGTCCACACTCTAATGTCTCAGGAGTTGATTCCACGCTTCGTCAATAATGTCTTATCCAGGCTTCCTACACGACAGAAAAATAAAATATTTTTTTTACCAAGAATACATTTCACTAGTTTATACTTGCAAAACTTTGCCACAAAACTCTTTAACTTTTTCCATATTCAATAATAATGGCAATGTAATTTTCTAGAAATCCATACAATTTACATCTCCAAGTTTGTGGGTCTCTTTCAAGTCAAAATTGGTCCTAATAATAACGCACGATCGATGGAAACAAATTTAGTTATTCAGTCGAATGCTAAGAACTGTATGTACTATATGGTATAATGCTCACAAAATATATATAATAATAAAATTGGACTTTCGTCCACACGTCAGACCATTTATACTTTCTAGGAGAATGATCAGAGAACAAAATGAATCTTTTATCCTAGGATTTGCTTTCCATGACATTTGTGCGGCATGCAGGATATGAAAGCATAACAAATAAGAATAGAAGAAGCACAAATAATTGAATCGTCGATTGGATTGAAGATTCAAAAGCAGACAATACGCTTCTCTCTAGTAAGTTCAAGTTAATCCGAAATCTCTGAAGCTTCATATTTCTCCTTTTCCAAGAAAAAAAATAGTCAAGCTTGCTTCTTCAAACTTACATGGTTTCCCAAAATCCCAAAGAGAAAAACACGGTAATTGAAAAATTGAAATATTACACTGAAATCATATATTTCAATGCATGATTGAAACAATTCTTTCTTGTTGTGAGTTTCCCGTGTGTGTGTTATGTTTTACTTGAAAGGTTTCTCCAGAATCCTAAGACAAATAAAAGAAGTTCTCTGAAGATGGAAATCATCTTTTCATCACCGCATTACATGTTAACTCATGCGAACTACTTTTTATTCTGCTACTGCTTCCTCTCTTCCCTGTGTCTGTGTGTCTCATTAGTTCTGGACTTTTAAATGGTTCCATATATTCAAAGAGGTCCAATCAATCGCCCCTACCTGAGTCGTTTCTCTAAAGTCAACCCTTCATCCAGAGTAAAATTGGCAGCCAAAATTATTGACTTTCCTTTGCAGAGCAGACACACATTCATTTGAGTGATTAAAAAAGTCTACAGCATTCATTCTTTGAATAATATTGGACAAATTAGAGCATTTCAACTTCTGTCATCCCTTTCGCTTGCCTTCCAAACCACTTTTACCTTATTATTCTCAAATTGAACTACTAGGCTAATGTAAAAATGTGAACTTTCCATCTTTAATAAAGATTGAACTGAGAGTGTAAATGTTGAGCTGCAGTTTCATCGTATCACATCAGAGAGGATTCTTTATAAGTATGCAAGCCGTTTTGTACAAACACACTTCATACTATACTGACTGGCTGACTGGCAGTCTAAGACTACTTAAAATACTCTGCAGAAAAAGCATCTTAGCCAAATGAAATAGTGCCAAATGTTGGCTTTATTTCTTGAAGAACGTGACCTATTTAAAAAAGTTGGTGTATTCTCCTCTATTCTGAACTCTAAACATTGCGAACGCATAACTGTCTTTCTTTAAACTTGCAAGTCTCCCGTAATGGCTTGACTATATACTCCTCCCCAAAACCAACGACAATCAGATATTGTACACGATTTGAATCGAAGTCGGACTCTACAGATAATCATGCATACATAAGATGATACAAGCACATGACGACTAACACATTTTCGCACATATTCACTTATTACATCTGTGTAATAAGTGTACGAGCACTCGTCTAATTCTATTCCTATCACTTTGTCACTCCAGACACAGCAGACTGCCACTAATGCTCCTCATCCACACGAGCCACTTCACCACAACGAAGCCTGCAGTGTAAAGACTTAACGCAGAAGAGTCGAATTAAAGAAACCTCTTGTTTGGATTCTTTTCCTTGGCTGATGACACAATCACAATTCATCGAATAAAATTAGACTTTCGCCTGTCCTGTACCGAGACCGTGTCACTCGTCCTGCTACTCCTCGCTGTACTCCCAACGCAAGACTTTACTATTAAAACTTGCAGCAGCAGTGTAAATGAATTATATTCTTGGCTTCAACTCATATAAATTAAACTAATCGGCAACACCTAAACTGTAATCAAATTAAAGGCTTTTAATTAAAATTACTATCTATTATTACTATTTTCTACACTATAAATTACATCTTGCCAACCATTACATCCTATATACATTCTATAGACACAAAGAGCAGATTGGACCATAATCAACCATAAGTGCATGCATAAGGCATGTGTGTTGTAATTTCTGAGCGTGATCCCCATATAAAAGCTGTATTACTTTCTGAGATCGTCGGAATATATCACTGACCGCATATATTACTCAATACAAACCTTGTAATACTCTGACAAGTTTTTCTTGTACTGATTCTTTGTGGTATTCCGGTAAGGAAGGCTATATAGCAGTTTTCTTTGGCTAGTTCCTATTCTTACCGTAATTGCCATACCACATTTTTACAAAAAACCCCTGTCCTGGGCATCAACGAGGAATATCTCACCAGTGATATAAATTACACTAGAGCTTAGCTTCAAATGAAATTATTAGTCTTGTACGTGTTGTATAAAATTTCGCACGTAGACTCCTGTGACTAACTTTTAATAATAATAATAATAAATAATAAACCCACATAACTATAAGGATATACTTTTGTCCTAAAGCCTAAGCTTAGGTGTGTGTATGTGTCTGTATATGTCTGTTTGTTGAAACTCAGCTATGCCAAAAAGAATCCTTTCAGTGTCATGTATGAAAGCAAATTAACCCTCAAGAGAAAATGTAAGCTTTCACTTTACAACCATGGGAAGCCGTACGAGTTCCATTGCTCAAAAGCTTCGTATTTTGACTAGCCAGTCTATATCTTTCGTTTGGCACACAACCCAACAAGCCACACGTACTGCAAATCCTTAGACAGCGTGCCATATATAAAATAATGCTTCATTAAGATATTTTTTCAATGAGAAGTTCAAAGGTGACCTCCGCCTCACGAAGACTGTATTAACCTACATATCGCTGCAAATATTTCTATGTGACTATCTCCAACCTCTCTCGGCCATTATTAATTAATGTTTTCCATTCACTGGAAATAAATTATTAATGCCTGTGAGACCTCTCGGACAAAGTTCCTGGTATTTCTCCCCTGTCTTTCGCATACAAGGAGATTATTACACTCATATATACTTTCTCTTTTGGCTACACTCTCCGATGAAACAGAATTAAAATTAGTCTCAAGGATTTGTCCTTTTTTGTTTTATTGTAATCACATCTCACCGAAACATCGTGTCCTTCGTCTTTGTTCACTACACATGCAACTACTAATTCGTTGGGCTGTGGGCTTTTATTTTTTTCCCCAGCCGTCACATCTGCAGAGACTAAACTTATCAGTACATTTCTGTACTTGTAGTTTGTTTCGGTAACTCGCTTGTTGTGTACACATTCGCAACATCAAAAGATTGTTATTCATACAGACGAATGAGCTCATTAATGGTGATAAGCCCACATTAATTGTGTAATGTGTAACTATCCAATTTGTGTACTCTGAGTGGCATTAAAGAAATGAGGTATTTCTTGTATCCTTGAAATTACAAAATGATTGAATCGATAAGGGAACAAAATCCTATTCTTCGGAAAGACTGGACGACTTTATTCTTGTGCTGTCAACCTCATCTTTCTACGCAGCAATTCCTATACATTCTGCTACAAAGTTATTTACGATTCTGTAGAGACTTTTACTGTTCATCGATACTAATCACAGTTACTTAATATAATTAACGACGAGTCTAATAAAATCCTTGTTTGACTATTCCCTGCCTATTCCATGCGGAAGTATTTCTTTATATTATTTACCGGTTCTAATATCAAGCACTCGAGGCAATTTCGAGAGAAGTGTAGTATACTTTTGAGTGGAAAACACTCAAGTTTTAATGAGCTTACGCCAAGAGCTATAGTATCAAAATAACTGAAAACTTTCCAGCTCACCACATCCAGCTCGTCACAAGTTTCATTTTCTTCGTAATTTTAATACTAATTCATTAAATTCCAACTGAAGAAGAAGAAGTAAACTGATATGATCCTGATGTATAAGTTAAAAAGTTTGGAAATGATTAATCAGAAAACTTCCCAAGGATATAAACATAAAAGTTAAAGGCACTTAAACTTACTTGAATTTGTAGAGTACCCCGAAACTGCGATTACCAAGATAGTATGCAGAGATAGTGATGAAGTACAATTGCACAATAATTAAAGCCATTCAGGCTGAAGCCTACTGCTGTCATCTTTTAATCAGTGAAATGGCAAAAGGTTCATTATCATGTCATGAATAGGACACATAATTCATTAGTACATTTGTCTCATTAATTATTGGAGTTCATGAACCTCTTCCCACTATCTCCTTTTAAATGTTTATTAGTACACAGGATATGAACAGGTAGACCACTGCGAATGCGAGCACCCATGAGACTAAGCAATTTATTACAGTATGGAACAGCTTTTTATTTTTTGTTACTCATTGTTTGTACATTATTAAACATGAATTAGTAAATAAAAACTGTTTGGGGAGTATCTCCAAAAATAAGCCCTCCTGTGATTTTAATGTCCGTTCATTTCGCGTGTTACAATCAGCACTCTAGACTCTCATTTGACGATTCATAAAAATTGTATCTGGCTGGGACAATATTAAATGCAGTAATAGTTAAATATTAAATCTACATAGTTTAGTGCATTTCCCTATTTATGGCCATTTTAAGCAATGCAATGATCTGAAAGGATCTTCATATTTGCAACAAAGCTAAAATGTATTTATCTCACATGCTTTAACAATAACCCAGTCATGCAAAAAGTATATTTAACTTCATTACGCATATCCTACCGAGTGAAATCATTCCTATATGTATTTATAACATTTACTATAACAAGACATTTTGAGCAGAATTCCAGGACCAATTTGAGATTGTGACAAAAGGAATCCTAATATCCATTATTAAATACTTTTCTGTAAATCTTATGAACATAAAAATGACGAGAATGCGGAAGTGAACATCCTCGCGACATTCTCAAGTTACGCCCTTGTCTATTCTGACGTGTATGTTTCAGACAGGTTTGTATGAGCTGCCAACTATTAGAACAAAGCTAGTAGCTTTCAAAGCATTTTTTCCCTATATGATTGATGCTAAACACCGAAATCGATACTCTATACTAGGAGGCACACACACTCTACTTTTGTGACAGGTTAGTCGTGATAGGCCCGAGTAGTTGGAATTTTTATAATGAGTTCTATGAAGAAAATCTGCCATCATTAGACTTGATTACTCAAAGCGTATATATTGCTCTAATATATTCTCAATAGACAAAAAACATCATCTTCAAAAGTAAATCTTCCCTACAAAGGTGAAAGTTAATTGTAATCGAAAGATATTTAGCTCAGGGAGGCTAATACAAGTTTACACTTGAATGAGTTTGTCTTGAGATTTGGTAATTAGAAGTAAACACACAAGGACATTTTTAGTAACGATGGGGCAAAAGTTCTTAATTACAAATTGGTCCCCCCCTCATTCTTAGTATTTGCTTTTAACATCGCAGACAAAACTTTTATACTCTCCACTAAAAGAAATAATATGCCCAGAGAACAAAATAATAAAATAGTACATTTCGTATTTGGTAGAACATAATCAACAGTTCACATCCAACATTTGCTCATTAAAGTTCAGGAAGGTTATTCTAAACCCATTTGGGAGAACCTTAAGTTTTGATTACAATTTGTTAAGTAAACATCATTACTTCAGGAGGAAGAGAGAGTGAATCTCTGGCTCTTATTCATACTCTATATATGCTCTCAGACGTCTGACAATATTTTTTACTCAAAGATAAACTAAAGAGGATGCTAAAAGCAGATTTTATTACACCGAAAAATTACAGACCAGTATCTACTTCATCTGCTTTTCAAAAACAACGGATTCAAACAGGAAAAATTGGAAATCTACCATGTACAACTAATACGTATAATGCATTTTCGTTATAATGTAATACGCCATATTACCGAGCACATTATTGGATGTTTTTGTAAAATAAAAAGTTCTGTATTATTCCCTATCAATTAGTGTGACACAATTTGAACATCATCATCATCATCAACGATAGATTTTAGGATAATTATTCACTCTACTTCTGTTGAATTTGGATGAAAACGAGCTTTTCATTATGGAATCGTGTAAGTTCCATAGCCAGCTCAAAGAGACTGATCCCCCTCTAAAAGGTTCAGGGTTTAAGGTTATATAGCTAAGATTACCTAATTGCTACAGCTGCAATCAGCGATAATGAAATAACGAGGATTGCTAGACTCCACGTAGCGTAGCATCAGAGAAAAGTAGAGGAAGGTAGGAGGACTCATATATGTAGGCTTGTGAGTGCTCCGTAGAAATATTCATACGGATTCTGTAGATTTTATGTAAGAAGACTTCCTTCTGCTCCTGTGAAAGAGCAGCACGGAAAGGATTCGGAGTTCAGATTTTCAGATTCGCTACAGACTGGGAAATTTGCCAAGTAATATAATATTAGCAAAGTATGTGACTTCCTCTTTCCATCGGACTTCATCTCATAAAGGAATTAATACTCCTTAGCTTTTAAGAGGATTAAAGACCGAGTGATTGCTTATTTAATGCACATAAAATCACTTAAAGCTTAAAATGCCGCTTTTCATACAATATTTGATCGCAATCCAATATAACCCATCTAATAAAATGTGCGAGAAGCATTTTTAATTCTAATCGATTTGATTTGTTTGGATTCCTCTCACTCACGTACAACGAACGATATAAAATTGGTGTGAACACATTATCTCACATGCTTAGAATTAATCTGCATAGATTCGATTTCACGTTCTCATTATATACTTCCCGAACATCAAAGACTCAAAGACAGTATTACAAAGTCATTATACTACTAGAACAAAGGAGGAATACAACTGAAAAGGATTTTACAACCATGTATAATGCTTTTAATTTCTCTGAAAGCACCAACGGCAAATGAAATAAATACGAATTTCGTCTTATGGTTTCGTGATACGATAAAGAAAATTGCGAGAAAATAATGAAAGAAGATTTGAACAGGTAGAAACGCAGTAGAACTGACAAAGTTAAAATGAAATTTCTGAGGATTACACGAAAGACATATTTGCCAGAACGAGATGAACGACGACTACATGTTGCTGCTCTGAGTTTTGTAATATAAAAGCGGAACTTCCTCGGAAGGAAGTTTTGCCAAAGGGAAAATTATTATTAGTGTTGCCGACGTGCAGAGCTGTATTTCCGCTGTAGTACCTTCACAAAGAAACACATATTTATATACAATTCCAAGTTCCAGGTGTGTAAGGAAAGGTAACCTTCACACTTTGACTTGGAATTTACTTGGAATCTTCTCGTCGGTGGGAAATGAATGAATGCTCACAGAGTATATATATCTCTCTAGACATCCAATCTCCACCGTCTTTTAAAAAAACACGAAAGGAGGTGGTATATGGAGGAATGATGATAGAAAAAATGCTTTCTATACTTCTTTCATCTGCAAGTGAGTGCGAGGTTAATATAAACTATACACGGAGGAATATATTAAGTCACCACTCATATACACTCGTATCTCTCTCTTGTTGTGTTCACCGTCTATCAAACTCTCTCACCCGTACGAGGAGCAGATTTCTTCACCTTATTCTAGAAAAATAAATGAAATCCTACTTCCTCGTCTTTCGTCGCATGCAATCTTTCTTTTTTGCAACATTTTGTAGTCTCAAATTTTTACGACTCGGGAAGTAGCTCATCCGGATAACCTTTGAAATATATGGAGAAGGAAATGGATTTGGGAGATAAAAATTTTGTCGTCAGAGGAAAAGAATCCTTCTCATCTACTTACTCTTGCAACAACTTACCTTTCCCCACTTTACTTCCTCCTAGTTCTGTGAGTGTGTGTGTGTTTAGCTTTATAAGAGAGAGAGAGAGAGCAGTGACGGTAATCCACCTACATACGTAAGTTGTATAAGAGTAGAGAGGCGGATTTGATATGATGAACAAGTTAAGTATATGTTTGTGATTGCACTCTCAAACTGACTGATACTACAGAACTCACTCAGAAAGAAGTTACACGAAGACGTAGAAATGTGCAAATGTGAACTCCTCAATAACTCTTGAGAAGTTCACGAGAAGAAAGCAACTATTCTTCGGCAAGTGTCTATGTAAGTCTTTTTGAATTGAAAGGATGAAATATAAACCTATGGATTTGCCTGAAGGATTACAGATTACTCCACGAATCTAAACATTAAGCAAACTTTCATACCTTTTTCATTTAAATGCACACAGGACTTAAAAGATTTCTGTCCCATATCTCCTGAGACCCCTCAAGTACTTTCTTTCCTCTGAACTCTTTCCCTACATTTAAATTAAACAAGTAGCCCAGCGGACATAAATACACGGGAAATGACATTTTCGTGTTCCTCTCTCTCCTTTGGTAGAGTGCGGTCTCTGCCGAACACAATTATGTATGTGTATATATTCTCATTTTCTCATATTCTTCATGTATATCAAAAGCTTTTTACCTCTTTTATTGCTTCTCAAAGTCTTGAATAGACCGTAAGGTACTGGCCATTCGAAATTTCTACAAGAAAGTTACCAAATATGAAGACTCAAAGCCACCTAAAAACTACAAAAACGTTAATCACCGAACTTTCCATTCCAAAATTAGAATAACTTGATAAATCGCACCTCGTCACACATTTTCTTGACTTTTCCCTCGAGTCTCCTAAACGCTCTGTCTAAAACGTCGCAAAGAAACTAAAACAAATCCAACCTTAATCTCATACACTCCACATTAGTGAATTGAAATCCCTTCCATAATCCTGACACTTTCTTTCTGCCTTTAATTCCTCAAAAGACTTTTGCTCCAACTCCCCATAACTCGAGCATATTTGATAGGAACAAATCCTCACGGGACACCCTTGTCTGCTTAAAAGGTAAATATAAACGCGTCCATTAAGATAACACACTAGTAAATTCTGTAAAATGTGGTTTAAAATGTCTTCAAACTCTTGGAACACATCAGATTTGTAAACAAAAGCTTTTATACACACATTCCCAAAGCACTTTCTTACAAAGCTCTGTACATTTAAGCCACTTATACACTTTACTATTTACACACACTTAACTCCTATCTCCATTTGCAATCTAAACAACCTAGCTTATTTCTTTATAATGAAAACAAATCTGAAAGAATGCAAAATGTTGTTGTTCTTACTTTAAGAATCACGATCGCCTGGATAAATCCCTGAAAAGTGGCCTCACAACACGAGCAAATAATGTTCTTTAGTATTACTCTCGAATCTCATGCACTTTTCTTAACTCCTGTAAAGCTGTCAAGGTCGTCGTAGGTAATTGTGTCAAGAAGAATAGATTTCCCAGCTAAACTCCCGTTGAAGGTAAATATGTATAGAGCGTGTGTATGTGTGTGTTTCTATGTATGTGTGTGTGCACAACAAAAACAATTTAGCCTCAGGTCCACTATGGGTATAAAACACTTAAGATAAAATTGTCACAGGATATAATGAATTTTACAAAAAATTGAATAACTTTCCCTCACAGAGGAAAGAGATGAATGTTGGATTAGAGACGGAAGTTGTGAGGAAAGTGTTTCCTTTCGACTTTCTCCACTTTCACTTCACCTCAGATTGGTTGTTGTGGTAAGGTTTATAGGGAAAATGCTTGGAATTTGGTTCTTTTGGCAGCTCCCACCTTCAACCCACCATGCACAGATAGATCGAGGGCCACCACCGCCACACCTTCCAGGATTATCTCTCTTTGTGTGCTTGTGTGGGTGGGGATGATTACAGATTTCAATTGTTACAGGTTGAGGTGGAGATGAAGGTGGTGGTGGATCTGTGTCACGAGATCTCAGAACCTAAAATCTCACGTTGTGTCTCCTCAATGTAGTAAACGGTTCAACGGTTGGTTACTTGATATAATAATGAAGTTTTTGGAGGATTGAGAAAGCAAGTTTTTGCTTGGTGGTATTGTGTGTCTGAGCGATAGCTTAGTAGAAAGTTTAGCTAGGCACACACACACATACACAAGGCGAGAGATGAACTCCTTAGGGACACGAAGAAACTCGGTGACACACACAAACACACTGGTGAATCAAGTAAGTATAAAGAGCCGATAAGACGTCTGCCAGGGTTTCTCATAACATCTTACGTTGCATTCGGGTTTGTTGGTCTCTTCTGCTTGCATTTGATGGGGAAGTTTTTGGAGGTGGCATTACCAGTAGAAAATAGTCCATCGTTTTATACACAACACCCAAATGAAAGAGTGGTGATGACGATGACGCGATGTTGGGTGTTGGGTTTGTTCGGAAAGTTAAAAGTGTGCTGCTGGTGGATGTTCGGGAGATAATAATAATGAAGCTTCTCTATTTTTGCCCACCGGTTGGACTAGCACTCTTTGAGCCAGTGTTAAAATTAGAGCAGCAAGGAGACAAGAATAGGTGATGGTGAATGTGTTTCTGAACTATTAAAATGTCGAGAGACAGGCGAATGTGTGTGTGCTTTATATTTATATATATTGTATGAATAAGTTTTAAAGTCGACAGATTCCTGGCATCAAGTTCTTCCTTAGATTTTTAGAGTCGCTTTCATCCGACTTTTCCATATACTTTTAAAAGACACACACACAAATACACACACATACAAAGTTCGACAAGATGCTCGCGTCTCTCTTGTTAACTAATGCACACAGATCATCTCCGTCATATACAGAAGAAGCAAGTTTAGTGTGGATGAGTTTGGAAGACTCTCTCTCTGTCTTCCGAAAGAAATGATGTACAGTCTAAACTTCTAAACTCTAAACTACTTCAAAGTGATGTGTGTAATGGCTTTTTACAGTTTACACTTTGAGTAGTTTTCTTACAAGATTCTTTAAATGAGTTTATGTATGTATACGCGTACACATATTCGTCTACTCAAGTCTCTCTCGAATGTCTCTTAGCTAGCGTGTGTCTTTCTTTCTATTAAGAACAATTACAATCAAGTATTAAAATCTGTAAGGTCACATCGCCGATGTCCCACTTCCGTTTGTCGGGAGCCAGGAGGAGATGACACATTCGAGTCTAAGAAAATGATTTTAGTACACGGGATTAGAGAAGAAGAAGTAGAGGCAGCTTTGGGCGAGGTGTAAACCCATTTCTTCATTCGTTTTCCCAAATGATCGTCACTGCCACAAACCATCTTAATGATATTATCTTGTGGATTAGTGAACAAGACTCTACTTATCTTTAGTTGTTGTAAGATCATCCTGTTGATGTTGTAACTTGAGAGTTATACGCGTACACTTCATCGTGAAGGAAGAATGTTATAAAACAACGATATATCTGTAATGTCAAATATGTATATAATAGTCTTCAAGTGTAATAATGTGAAACTGTGTGGTACAGTTTAGAGAGCACTAAGGTAGCTTATTAGGAGAGTGTCTATAAGGAATAAAGCTTGGGAGAAAATAGATTCATTCGGTATTTATTACCCCCGAGGAGGATTTTGTGTCCGAATGTAGGTGAGAGTTGGCAAGGAAAGGTAGGAAAGGAAACCTAATAAGGTCCCAGTAGTAGCTCAATCTAAATCTGGTTTCTCAAGAGCAACATACACACACACTCACGGAATTAAACTCATTCCTTATATACTTTCTATACCAATGCTCAATGTACTTCTCACGTCGTCGTCGGAGGAGGATTGAGAAACCAACCAAACTGTGATTACATATTGTAATAGTTTGTGTGTGAACCAACCCCGACTCACAGTCAGAATGGCTTAACTTTTTATATGTATTCGCACCCACTGCTCACTGACTTTAATACTTGTCTGTGCAATATAATATATATATATATATAGAGAGAGAGAGATCTATTAGCACCATCAACACATGTTGTTCCTTTTATAAAATTCGCCAATATTTGGAGCCAACGTTTCCTTATCGAAGAACAGCTTAGAAATCATAAAAGGAAGGGTCATCAACGCAGCGGTTGTGTGTATGTATATGTCCCTTGTGTATTTACTGTCACAAACCAAACAGCTATTTATTTTGAGCTTTACACTTTCTCATGAAATGTCCACAGAGCCGAGTACAGAGCTTTCTCTGTAACAAGTACGCAAGTAAAAGCTCTGTGAGTAAATGTAGTAAATGTGTGGTATCCCACTACAAAAAGAGAGAGAGAGAAAACCAACTTGAATGAACAAAGATCACGGATCTTTAAAAGAGTTATAGCAGTACGAACACTACTTTCTTTATGTGACGTGAAGAGTTGTGGTAGTTTTAGCACAAAAAGACTAATGATAAGTAATGGGGTTCAGCGTGGGAAAATATCTTTGCCTGGTAACTTTCTCTCTTCTTGATGATGAGAGTTCTTCAGGCTGGAGAACAAGTTCTGAGTGTTTTAATAGGTCTAGAAATTTAATCTTTGTTTTAACTGTCACATTAATTTTTGTTGGTGGTGTTTAAAGAGAGAGAGTATGTATACGCGTGTATGTTGCTTGAATGTGTGAGAGGCAAAAGGTTGGCTATGAACTCTCGGAGTTGACAGTCACTCTTACTTACTTTCTCCGAGGAATTTCTCCAACCAACTGGCAGTGGAGGAACTATCGTGAACATTATTACCCAACCACTACTGTTGGGCGAACCACTACCAAGAAGAACCATCTACTCATACTTGCGTTCAAGCCTTTAGACCCAAACCAACTCACAAGAACCAAGGGCATGCTCCCTAACATCAAGTCAGCCTTGCTTTTATAGTGCAGTCCTTCCTTTCTCCATAAAGTTAACGCGTGTATGGATGAATATTATCGTCCTTCTTCGTCTTTCACTCTCTCTCTCTCCTTCATTTCTTCCACAATGCTCAGTGCAAATAATAATCCAATCCTCCCGTCTTTTTGTTCCATGTACACTCCACAGAGCTTCATTCCTATCAAATGTTAGGATAAACTATCCACACACACACACACACACCGTGGTCTCCACTGTGAACAAAAAACTTCACGAGTACTTGAGCAATAGTCGCAATAACATACACATATATTTTCCTCTGAGTTTTCTGCTTTCACCTAAATGCGGAATTCATATCTACCCTCGAAGATTACAATGGACAGCAAAACATGTTTTTAAAACTTCCAATTGAGTTAGACATGTATTATATGAATGGAGAGGCTTGAGAGCATTTACATTTGGCTGAGTAAGCACCGCACAGAGTGAGAAACAGTTGGGAAAGAGTTACATATTTGATATTCCTTGGGGTTCATTTTATTGCTGTTCTCGCAAAGGTCCATCATCTCTCAAGTCTTCAGCTTCTTTCTCTAGAGTTCTTTCTCTGTAGTCAACTAGGCAAGAAGCATTTCCGCGGTGTCCAACATTGTTCACTTGATTTTTACAAAACATTTTCACTCGGAACAGCTTGTTACTACTACTACTGTGTATACTGTAAGGATGAAGTACAGACCTTCACTCATAAAATAGTGTTCACTTGACTCACTCCATTTCCTCCCGAAGTCATGTAAGACAATAGCAGCAGAGCAAATGGTGGTAGGATGATGTCTGAGTTGCAATTTTTCAGTTAGACTTACACACAAAACTGTGAGAAGCCTTCAAGGGAAAAATGTTTTGCATATTTTGTCTTCGTAGCTCACAAGTAATGTATACATACACAGAAGAACGACACACTCACTCTCTGGAATAACTGACAGGACAGGAAACACAACTATATGCATACATACTGACTTCACTCTCCAAAGTGGAATAATCATAATGAAGTTGACATTTAAGTTGAGTCTCAACTCACTTTTCATTTTCCTCTTGTAAAATATACTACAACCAGCCATAGTTATGTCTTTTATGCGTCATTTGGGCAGTCGAGTATGCATCACCCATATAATATTTTGTAGACAGTTCCAACCCATCTGACAATTTGACAAAGTGGTACAGGGAACGACAGAAGTTTATGATTCATTTAGGCAAATTCAAGGATGCGAATAAAAATCACTTGTTAATTTCCTACAGTGGGAATCCAAAGGGTAGTGGTCTGCTGATAGGATACTCTGGATAATGGAAAGTGTAAATACACTTTATTGCTTCCTACGCACAGTTTTAGTTGACCACAGAACTGTGGATTGTGGAAATTGCAATCAAGGACAACTTCATTGTCTTACACTCATAGACAGTAGAACTAACAATAAGTACAAATATATATGCACTTCCTCCGATTCAGCTTTAAAGCAACCGATTGGAGCAATATGGCATTGGCATATATAGATAGCTTTTCATAGATCCAACTTTTGTTTGAACTACTTTATATCAATACAGATAGTATGCATAACTAGATGTATAAATATATTTGGTTTCCTTGTATTGGTATAAAAAGTTTCTTGATTGAAAGTTCCTACGCTTTTCCTACAGTTGAATTCCTCAGAATTCACCAAACGTGGTCATAAAATTTGATTTTGAATTGTAATATAGTCAAAATAAGAAGATAGAACTCCGTTAACAACTCCAACAAAGTTTGAGAGTATTATCAAATAGTGACAGTTGTGTATATCTGATCAAATGTTATGAATATTTTATCAATGCAAACTGGTATCGCGTGCTTGAGTCCCAGTGAACTCTCTCTCTCTCTCAATGTGCAGTCTTTACTTCATTTAAGAAGCTTTTAAATATATTGACCGTGAAATAGCCGTAGCATCAGAGTTACCTTCGAAATACATTCAACCAAGTTTAGGACTCGAGTGCTACAACAACTAACCTCATAATAACGAAATAAATTGCGGTGATAAAGACACTTCGCGACGACGCTTGTTATCCATGCTCTCATGCAAATGAGTCTGCGGTTGGCTCTTCAAAAAGAAACTCCTTGAGCTGGTCACTTTATTCATACACTTCTTTGATGTTGAATTTATTTAAAATCAGAATATATTAACAGATGAATATTGTCCATGATACTCAAAAGTTAGGCAAGAGATTTGTGTTTTGTGTATTAAAAGAGCTATCTGCATCACTAAACAGAGCAGTTTACTTTTAAATTCCCTAGTTAAACTATGTATTGATGTCAGGAAGTCATGCAAAGAGCCAATTATCAATCCATAAATATTTTATAATAAAGTTGGATTATTCAGTTTCGTAAGTCGTTTATCGTTTCACCCTCGCGATATGCTTGACTGCGAGATTGATTTTTCATCCTGGGGCTTGACGACTCAATGGATGAATGCACACAGTTGCACTGGAATTTTCTTAACGTGTGTATTCTAACATACATTTTTATGTTTGCTCACTCATGTGTCATAAATTGATATTTCATGAAACTCTCGTACATATTGTTGTAGAAAGTTCAACAATTACATACATTACTATATATATAGTTTAGTTGAAGTAATAACTCGTCTCTCAACGATCCTCACATGACTGAAGCGAGTGAAGAAAGTACACAATAAAGATATTTTGCAGAAAAAGAAACAAACCTAACAAAGTGAAATGTATGGCTTGTTCTGTTCATATTATTTCACATTCCTTTCACTCAATTCTGAAAGTATAGATAAGTCATACACATGAACGTACGTGAGGATGAGTCTTATGTAAGGTGATGTGGTTTGGATTGTACATGATATATATGTGATGGATTGCCACACACTCGCCTTGTTGTGAGATATGACTAAGATGAATTTAAAACAACAAATAGACAGTAGAAGGAGAGAATACAATAATGTGGTGAGAGTACATTCGAAATAGACGGAGAGTGGAGTGAGTGAAACCAACGAAGTGAAATGAAAGAGAGGAGGACGTACCTGTCAAGTTAAAGACAACAAACACTGATGGATAAGGCTTGTCAAGGATTTCTCACTTACGCAGAATCAAGATAAACTTAATAAATGGTGAAGTTCATATTTCATCTGAACCTTGTCGCAAACAACAATATGTTTAGATATACTTCACCTACTAAAAAGTATTTTTATTACTCAAGAATAACGAGGAATGCTTGTATGGCTCCGTCAAGAAGAATATAATTTGCTAATTACAATAACAAGCGTATCCATACAGAAACTGCGAAATGTCTTTTACTTTTAGTTATGCAAACTTTGTTCATAATGTTGAGCAGTTTGGCTTTATTGTACGGACGTGTTTGTGTGTGTCTCTCTCCATTACAAAACTTACAATAAGTCAATTCGCCAGTAGAAAGATGTATATATTATAGTTTATGGAGGATATTAGGAAAGCTTGAAAGCACGACATATTGCTAAAAGTACCACACGTTCTGTGCCATGCAGCTTCACACAGCTTTTGAGTAGATTTTCAACACAGTTGATGTTTGATCCGGTGATGTTCACAGAAAGTAAATCTGTCAGACTCGTCAGTTTGGAAATCCATTAATCATGAAGAGCATTCTCAACAACGAGCTGGTCTTGAGTGCTTGAGAGAGAGAGAGAGATGATGTGAAACCTCGTCCTACAAGAATTTCTGTGTGCTTTGATTCTGATAGTCCCTCTTATACAAATGTGCAAGATTGAAAGCAAATAATAAGTGGTTCAAAATTGAATGAAATTCTCTGAAATGTATTGTATGCTAAGCCTTTATTTTATTGGATTATACGAGTAATTTTCAAGACGAGTTTATATCAATTTGTGCAAATATCTCAAAGATTCGGCTGGACACAACACAAAGTCTGCGAAAAGGTAAAAATGAGATTACACAACGCGACCTGACGCATATACACGAATGATGCAATAAAAGGCGAGATTGAACCCCGACCATGTTTCATGAAGAAAATGAGTTGATCGATAGAACTGTACAGATGAAACTGAAATTACTTAGAAAGATGATAGTGATATTGATAAGTGATTCAGCAAAAGCTTTCCCTGTAGTGTCTGTTAGTTCTTTAGCACGAAGAGAACGAATAAAATCAAATTTCATTGCTTTGAAAAGGACTTGTGTGTATCTCCGTTCCCGGCTGACATGAAAGACGACGAAGGAAAAGGAGTCTGAGAGAGATGAAAGAATTTATTTGATTGCAGCATGCGTTTCAAATGTTATTTGACTTGAGAGTTCGGAGATGAAATGACCAGCATGTACGAACTGGGAAGTAGAGAAACAAGGAGAGACTCACTAAGTTGGTTCGTACGATGGAGATGAATTCTAAAACTAAAAGAGAGCACCAGATCCCGTGTGTTATTCTACTGAAAGAAGAACTCCACAGCAAATTGTAAAACTCTACTAGTCATCTCACCTAAAACCGAATTGGAAGCAGCAGTATGGAGAAAGTTGTGTATAGCAAGTAGTTAGAATTGCTGAATCAGTAGATTGGGAATTGTTGCGTTCTTCCTCCCAATTCCTTTAAACTTATCCATAAATGTATGTACTTTCTCCGTATTCTGAACTGACTCCTGTGTATATCCACTACCAAACAATATCAGGAAGGCAAACCACAAACAAAAGTAGACAAGTCAAAGTCACACTTAACATTAACACTACAACTGCCCTTCCCAATAGTCGTATTTTAACTTGTTAACACACAACGGCCAACCATTCGTTCTTGAATTCAGTGAAAAGTCCGGGTAAGCTTTTCGTAGAAACGTAAAACTAAAGCACTGTAATACATTCGCTTCATCTTCATCATTTGAGATGTATGGGAACATGGTCAAATCTACAATCTACCTTGCGGCCTAGCTCAGCTTTCTCTTTTTGTGCATTGTCCATCTGTAGAATTCTAATTCCCATCCATATGTATGAGGTATCAACCTACTTGCAGCCTATTTCAAGTAAATAGCATGCTTTTTTACATTTTAGTCTTATTCTTTGCTTATATTGCAGACAACAAGCTGAGAAAGCAGCTAAGGCAAACGAGAGTTTAAAGACGCATAAAACGTAGAAAAGAAAATCATTGTAACAAAGTTATATGGCCAGACTGAAGAGCCCTTTTTGCTTTTCCACAAAAAATCTGGAAATAAAAAAGACCTTGCCTTAAAGATGAAGCCAACACAACCCAGCTTTACGTTGTCACATGAAGAGGTAGTTTGTCTGGAGAAAGTAGATCAAATGTTTCTTGTTGAGAACTCTATACCGCTATCGTTTCGTTCAGTCACATTTCATTTGAAACATCTCTGTCTTCCGGTGCAGCCCTCTTGAACACACACAGACACCCAGTTTACAGTTTAACGTGTGTTGTTCTCAACAGCGGAGAAAAAACGCTGTATGAACCGGAGGATTTTGCAGACCCAGTTTTATCGCTACTTGAAGGGTAGCAGAGTTGATGCGGAACCCTAAAAGTCTGGTTGCGTTTTATCCAAGTCCTTTTACTTACACACAAAGTGATATACGGGGAAAATGTGCAACATGGATCGAATCATACTGCAGATGAAGGATCTAATCCACTATATATAGAGCCAGGACACTTTTAGATGCATCCCTCGTATCATCTTCGCAGAGAGACGTTAGACTATTTGGCTTATTCAGACGGAAAGTAAAACGAATAGCCCAATTGAATTCATTGTACCACCAGATGCTGTTTTGGTAGTAGCAATGTCTTGAATGCACCAGTTGTAAAACTGGATGGAAGCAATTTCAAGATGAATAGCTCAAGGACAAAGGGAAGTACATAGAAAGAAGTAAAGTATCGGATAAGGATACAAGTGCGAACGCAATGATTGAATTCAATCTGAGCTGAATTGATCTTCTGTTCACCAAAGAAAGTCTTTTAGTGTAAACATCAAAACAAACAAGAAACACTGGCGTGTGTTCATTCTCTTTATAAAGTGTTCATTCCTCCCGTATTCATGAATTGATATTGCTTAGACTTAAACATTTTTAGTGCTCTCTCTCTGTTCACTTCGTTTCAAACTGAAACACTACAACTACCTAAAGAAAAGAATAATTGCGAAATCAGGCGATCTATTGTGGATATTTTCCATTAAAATATAAAAAGAGAAATCTATCGTGCGATTCCAAGTAGAACAAATTACATTAATGGAGAAATGAACAGGATTCTTAGCATGTGTAGTCATCCCACGTTCCTTATATTTTTATATACACTCTATATTCAGGAGAAAAGCTGGAACTCAAGAGTACAGAGCAAGCTTTCCCATGTCAGTAGCCCGAACAAAATTCGTTTCCAACTCCCACAAGTCTATTACATATTCTACGAGTTTTTTACCCAGAAGAACATCCCATCATGCAAATAATAATAAGTTTCTATAAAAAATTCAACTCCCAAGAGAGTAAAATATTCATCATAGCTGTACAATATATATTTATTCTTATGTAAAATAAAAAAGGTAGAAAAATAACTCAGAAAGATCAATATATTTAAAGAAAATTAGCATGAACTAATCACCTTGTTTTCAGCAGAACAGATATTCCATTAAACCCTTAACTCTTCCAAATTCCAAGTGCACGCATCACTACGTAATATATATGTATCTGTGTATACGTATAGCCGACAAAGATAGATATAGAAAGTTATGTGGAAGAATTAAGTGCCGTGCAGAGCTTAAGCTTTTAGTTGAGCCAATGTGCACACATAGCGATAATATAGTGTATACTCTCTCTCTCTAAGGCCAATTTACTTATTACACACGAGACGTATTCTACTTTCCCCGATTGCTTACTCTCACAAAAAGTTGTAATTCAAGGAATATATAGGCTACTAGGTTGAGTCTTACTAACTAAAAGTCGCTTTCCCCGTGAGTCTTTGCTTTCCCCATCGCACAATAAAGGAGAGAACACCCCTTAACGCACACGTATAAGCTGTAGTCAAGTATCAAGAACCAACGCTAATGCTCTTAAACACGATGGAACATGGAACTTCTACATATATACGCGCGTTTACACTGCAGACAGTTAACTCTCTTAAACTCAGTTGCTTATTTTCTGTCGTGAAAGACTCCATGCTATTATACACACAAACATACAGGAACAGCAGCAGCAGCAGCAGTAGCAGCAGTAGTTAGTAGTAAAGAGCTGCCTTTCACTTCTTTCACTGAAAATACTCCGTCGTAGTAGTAGTTTTAGTTTACTTTTCGCAGCTATTCTCCAAATTCATGACTCTGCTTAACTTATTTCTCTGGCTTCTTCTACACTAACTTCGTACATGTGGGCAAGTGGAAAGTACAAAGTCGAATCGTATAGGATCTCATTTAACGCAGTACTTTTTGTGCTCACTATTTTATTACAAAACATACTTTCACAGACTTTGCTCTTCCATCCCATTATTTCCATTTATTTTTTCCAAAAGTAAAAGCAACTATTTAGTTACAACAAGTAGGCAGTCTAATGGAACCTTTCTCTTTTGTTGTCCACGTTCTGTCATATTGTTTTACAAAGCTCTCGTAGGTTTGAGTTCACCGCATGTGAACGACTCTTTGTTACGAAGCTCCACAGCTCTGTACACAATAACTGAAAGTAATACAAAATAACTACTCCTACATTTCTCCACTTCGTACATGAATGTAGGTACATACCATCCTTCGCAGTCCCATAATTTGATGCTGTCTGCGTGAATTCAAAGAAAGCTGACGCATAGTAAACACCTTGTGGTCTATGACTAACACGGCGCGTCTAATCTACTCACACCTGAATTATCTCATTCTATAGATAGATGCTTTCACCACACATGTGAAATGTGAATAAAGCTTGATGAGTCGTCTGCATAACGGAATGGATGAGTCAGGGGAAGAATACTGGAAAGCAATGCGTGAGAAAATGTGCACTGACCACGCTACTACATAGGTTGCATGTATGCACGGTGGGATGAATCCATTTGTTGGTTATGTTAGTAGACCTCTGAAACAATTCAACTGTAGACAAATAAGTTTTCTAATTCCACCTTTTGGGTGAAAGGACCTAACAAAGTACCACCACTTGCGATTTCCCAACCAATTAATTTCTAACTATACTTCTCCAGTTTCATTTCTTCGTTTGTGAGTAATGGATTCGCAATGAGAGTTATTCCTTATATCAATAAGTTTATGAATTTATTTCTCTGCAAATTTCTTGAGAGCTTAATTGGCACACAATTCCAACAATGTTTGTAAACACCAGCAGAATACACAACAGAAAAAATGTGTTTGACTTATATTTGTACTGTATTTTATTTCAGGAAAATAAATTAGCTAAGTAAATGATTTACAAGCGACAAAAGGAAAAGCGCACATTAGTAGTTTATTTCAGTCATGACATCCCGAAAATCAACACACGGCATGTATTTATAGGATAGTACACTTGTTTACACTGCAAACAGTTTCACTAAAACTATTCTCATTTTATAAAGTATTCCTAAAGTTTCACTTGGAATCCTATCTGTTTCCGGAGTTCGATTGGAAGTCGCGAATCGTTGATGAAACTGGACCTTGAAGAACTTTCCTAGAAAGTCGCATTCCTCCACTCACTGGGTCTCGTCCAAAGTACTTCACATTTATTTCTTGCCCGACTTCGAGTCCTAGTGCACTTGGGTGCAATATCTGTCAACAGAAAAAAGAAAACTCTTTCAGTTCAACATTGTCTAGTTCTAGTATCAGAATTCCCGGAGCTCTATTTGCTGAATTTAAGATTATGGAACTGAAATACAATACGGCACAGACGTAGGTAACTCATAAATCATCAAGTACTTTCTCCTCCGCATTTCTTATTACTTTGCTCAGTTGTAACATACAAGTATACAATTTTGTAATAATCAAACGACTGACTTTATGACAGTTTTTGAGTCATAAGGAAGCTACAATTTGTAAGTGGTCTTTTAGGTTTCATTGGAAGAATTAAACAGACATTATTTGTGAGTTCTAATTATACATTGCTTTGAATGTTGTACGTTAATTTCTATTTAATGGGAAACATGTGTCTGATAAATGAGCTGTCACGAACTGACGGAATAATTTATTCATCGATATAAGCATTGTGATCATGCACACAACATGCAAAATTTTAGGATATTGGGAAATTCTCAGGACAAACATCACAAGACAATTCGGTTTGCAAAACTGTATTTCATGATCGAATTCTTCCTCTACTGCATGTCTAACTTTTATGAGAGGCAATTTAATTTATTTCCCCCTGAGCAGAAGTAAAATCCATTCATCCGTGATATTTTACTCACTAGAAAGTAAAATATTTAGCATGAGCAATAATAGTACAAGCGATTTAGCTATTTCATATCTCTTCATCCTATCTGTTGGATTATGAATTTACTAGTAACGCACTATATCGAGTATGATTATTCGGCTCATAAAACCTGAGGGAACGAGGGAAGTACTCTGGTGTAGTAGTAGTAGTACTGGCTCAGGACTTCATGAAAGAGCAGCTTTCACCTTCGTCGTCACCCTATTTGAGTCCTACCCGGGTCGTTAGCTCTCTACAATACACATTTATAATAGCACCGACACATACTGCGAAAGATAAGTATTCAATTGAGCCACCCATGACGGTGGTATATGTAGTAGAGGTACTCTGCAGGTTATAAATTATTGCATTCCATTCAAGCCATGCATGCCTTGTCCAATTCCATTTATAATTCCCTGAATCATTCAGTAAATGGTTCTATACAACTGTCATAAAAGGACAAATAGACATTTACTTTCTCCAACCTAAAGCAAACTTGTATGCTTTCGTCCTATTTACTCTTATGTTGTGGTCGGATGAAATAAGTTAACCTATAGAGTTGCAGTTGTTTTTAAAAATTACATACCTTTCTTTGATCAAGTTGAGAGTTATGGAGCAGTGCTGGTTGCATGTTGGGGTACAATGTCACCATCACACCAATGTCTCTAATTTCTACAATTTTTGCCGAGTAAATAGCTCCAAATTCTAATTGTGGCTCACGTTCTTCACTTAAAAATTCATTGATCATGTCTTTGGCCTCGTCCATTGCTGTCTGATTAGGAGCAAATAAACTGTAGTATAAGTCATCGATTGGAGACACCTGCACTCCACATTCTGACACTAGTTTCTTCAAATTTCGACCACCTAATCCGATGAATTTTGCTCGCTTGTGAGAAGGAACCTCCAGTTTTTCAACCACAGGAGCATTTTCTTTTTTCATAGTCCTGGGAATAGCAATCGTGTCTCGCATAATGTCTAAAATTTCACTTTTTGCATCTGTTGCTTGAAGTACAGCTTCCATCACAACTTTTAATGGTAGGCCAGGAATTTTTATATCTGCCTGTAAAGCGGTAATTCCCTTTTTCGTTCCTGCCATCTTAAAGTCCATATCTCCCATGTAGTCTTCTATTCCGAGAATATCTGTGAGGATCACGTAGTCTTCCAGGTGTTTTGTATCCATCCCAGAATATTTCGTAACTAAACCAATCGCCACTCCAGCAGCAGGTGCAGAGATTGGAACTCCAGCGTCCATCAAAGAAAGACTTCCTCCACATACCGAAGCCATTGAAGATGAGCCATTCGATTCGAGGACTTCGGAAGTGAGACGAATAGTAAAAGGAAAATCTTTTGGGATTATTGGTCTCAAAGCTTTCTCTGCTAAAGCTCCATGTCCTAATTCTCTTCTGCCGTAAGAACCCGATCTACCCGTTTCATTTGTCGCGTATGGTGGAAACTCATAGTGAAGAAAAAAGTTTTTTTCTTTCAATCCACTGTAACAAAAGAAAGTAAATATTTACTCGAGAATGATACTATTTGAGAGTAAAAAGCCAATTTCGAATCAAATCAAAGAGTCCATACTTTACATAATCAAAAATATCTTTCAAGTTTACTAATTGAATTTGTAAGTTGCTTTATGCGTTTGATTCTTCTAGATATTTATCTTTTGAAATGTTTGTCAGAAATACGGGTAAGCTCATCAAACCCTCTGGAATTGTATTAACTAGAATTTTGACTTTGAGACAAGAAAATTGCCCGATAATGAGCCAATTAATTCTCGAACCTCTTTGTTTTAAGTATCAACGAATTGAGAAGACAATCATTCTTCATGTAATTAACCAGCCCACCCACCAATCTGAAATCTATACTCACTTACCCAGTTAAAACGGACACAGGATCAGATTTCAAAGCCGAATCGATAGAGTCAAAAGCAACGGTGCAAAATACTTGAGTCTGTCCTCGTTGAAACAAAGCTGATCCGTGGAGAGGCTTGTATAAACCCACGTCACACGATATGTCCCTTAGCTGAATCAAGGATCGCCCATCACATCTGCAAGCAAAACGGAGTGTCAATTTCAGAGATATCGTAATTACTTTCCCGATCAATATTACGAGAGAGTATACGGAGTGTAAACATCCATTACTTATCATAACAATCTCTAGTCTAAACTCGTCAGCACCATTTTATCCCAAGAAAATCCTCTTCTCGTACTAATAAACCACATCAGGAGAAAGCATACTGGCATACATACACAGCGATGAGGCATTATTATCAAGTCATGAAATGGATCCTGCTGTGAAATGATGATATCTCTATTCTCTATAGGACCCTCCGTGCCTTCATAATCATCATCACAAGGGAAATTGATCCTTCTGTACACAATACGCTCACAATAGCTTCTGCAAGACAGAGCTTCTCAAAAGTGTTGTGCTGTGAAAGTTGAGGTGAGTCGTAATATTATTTATGGTTCCATCCTTATATGCTTCCCCAACAAAAGGAACAAGTCTAGCAAAGATGAAGAGACCCACTTCATCGGGTTCTTCCACTTGAGGGAAAGTACTTGTAGTGCACGAGCTCCTGCTACTCGTACGATAGAAACAGTTAAGAAATACGCTGACATTGCTCGGGTAGTACGTAATGTCTAAAAGCGAAGATTTCTCAATTGAGTTTGGTCAAGTGCCCATCAAGATATGAGTGAAAAAGAAATTATGTTTTAAATTATGTCCTAACTTCGTTCCGAAGAACTTAGTCTTCTTTTTAATACGAAGATACAACACAGCATAAATATTTATGTGAACACTAGTGAACAGCTATGCATTATGTGAGTGCCTGACTACCTATCTACTTATCTAGTCTACATATTGAACCTACTCTCATGAATTATGAAGATACGCTAAGTACTAGAGGAACATACTAATATACTATTGTGTTCTTTTAAACGCTCAGAGAGGCATCAACAAACGAAATGCAACGTAAAAGGGTAGGTAAAAGTAAAATGCAGGGCAGTCAACATAGGATATTCTAAGTTATACGGGAAGCAAGTTGTAAACCTTCCTATTAAGGAAGGTTAACAACTGCAATACGTTCATAAACATGACATTTCAAGAAAGTTAGGAAAATAAAACCTGGAATTTACACTTTTATCATGCGGGAGCTATGTGCTGACTCAACTAATTATTAGCAATAACAATATACTTCGCTTTACTCCAATACTAGATTTTATGACAAAAAGAACCGTACCTGACTTTCGTATCCAGTATCAAGTCTCTAAAGACAGATTTCGTCAATCTACTAAAAGCTTCATTAACCACAGCGGAATCATAATTGGAAAAGTTCTGTTTTAGTTTGTCCACCACGTCATTTCTAACTTCTGTCACAGCTCCATCCCGCTCCAACTTATTGAATGAAGAGTTAGTAAATATATCCTTGAGTCTCAGCTCTCCAAGTGATTTTGTTGCTTCAGCTAAATCCTCTGGAATTCCTAAAAGAGCCTTCTCATCAATCGGTCTCTTCTGTTTCCCTATTTCCTTTTGTAAACGACTGATTCCTTGCACGACAAATTGGCACTCCCGAACTCCCAGTTTAATAGCCTTGAGAAAGTCTTGTTGAAGGACACAGTCGGCTGTTGCATCCAGCATAATCACCAAATTTTGAGCACTTGCAACAACCACGAGGTTTAATGTACTGCCCAGCATTTCTCTTCTACTTGGATTGACTACCAATTCATTATCGATCATTCCCACACGAACCGCTCCAATAGGACCATTCCACGGAATATCTGATACACTTAGAGCAGCAGATGCAGCATTGATACTCAGGACATCAGGATCATTTACACCATCAACAGCCAATAGATTACACATTACTTGAGTTTCACAATAATACCCATTAGGAAACAATGGTCTCAGCGATCTATCAATCAATCGACTTGTCAATATTTCTTTTTCAGAAGGACCCAATTCACGTCGCAAGAAGTTTGTCGGTATCCTCCCTGCAGCTGCAGCTTTTTGCTTATAATCTACAGTAAGTGGAATAAATCCCGCTCCAGAAATGCTTTTTGACTTGCTCACAGCCGTGACTAGAACTGACGTGTCCCCAAAAGTCGCTACAGCACATCCATCTGCCATCTTCGCTAACCGGCCCGATCCGAATTTAATTGATTTCCTACAACATCATCCAAAAACATCAATCAAACTTCTACTACACCACGCCTTCTCATACTCATACTTCATTAATTTCAATTCTTCCTAATAATAAACACATATAATAAATTTCCTCACCCATCCGTAAACGTAATGACACTTTCTCCTTGAGCTATATACGATTGAAACCTCTTCGAACCAGAACTACCAATCATCCAGCTTTCACTTTGTCTCTTTCCAAGTTCCCTGTGAAGGACCCACCACTTCCTCCACGACAAGTACCTCACACTCCCCATTGCGTCCGTCGACACGAGGCCCTATCAGGTCGTATAACTGTCAGAGGTCAGTAGGTCAGGAAGATAAAAAACGTTAAGGTTCCGGCGCCGGTGGTGAAGCTAATGTTTACTTGGGGCGAGAGCAGTGTTTTTTGGCTGAGCACGAGGTTCGAGTGGGGAGGCTGATTTCGCGCCACCCGAACTTTCCCTTCGCCCGATCTTGGGACGTCGTCGTCACGCGGGTGTCCCTCTCGTCGTCGTCGTCGTCGTCGTCAGTCCTTGCCAAAAAAACCTCGGAGCAGAAATTCTTCCTCTTCATCAAAACACGTTTTTCAAATCAAAACTTGGAACTTGACCAATTCATTTTCCGTCTAATTGAAGGTAAGCTCACCACTTGCTTGTTAATTTCTATTCACATCTTTAGGGCATAGTGGTGCATACAGTAAAAGGGATTAATCTTTAATCTTCTCATTTGATTTGCATTATACGGCTTAGGTTGTGTTGTGATAAAACTTCACGAGCATTCAACTTAATACCAGCAAGAGTGTGTGTGTACTAGTACTAGTCAGATTCACTTAATGGGTTGCAATCTTGCAATATGCTATTGCAGATTAAGTATAGTAGTACAAGCAAGCGGTCGTACTGTAGCTGCATTAAAATAGGAATGAATCACATTTGTGAATGAAGAAGGACATTTGTAACAGGAAAAAAGGAACATGGTGGTAAATAGTGAAAGGAAAGTAAAATTTCACCTTTTTCGCAAGGGAAAATCGCAGGACTTTTTCCTTTGCATTATTTAGCCTTTTTCACACACACACAGGTACATATCTGAGATAATAGGTAGATTACATGAATCCCAATACGTGGAGTAGTCAGTCCAGCAGTGTTGTATTGTTTAAAATCATGAATTGATAGAACGATAGAATATTTCAACACCTGACCACCAAACATATCACGGATATTACGGAAATGCGGCTGTGTGAATTATTACTAGTCATGAGCATATGGTTCATCACTCCAAAGATTGATTAAAAGCTTAAGATGGGGCTCGTGAGAAAATATCTTTAACTTAAAATGAAAAATGCCAATCATCTTCTCAATTTGCATGCATAATTTCACCACAGAATACTTTGCATGCACCATTGCTTCATTAGTAATTATCAGATGATAATTGGATTATCAATTATCATTGCAGAGGAAGGGGAAGTCGGGATTCGACCACTAGACTGAATGAGTGAGGGCAGGTCGGATAATCTCAATCTGGATGGAAACGCTACTCCCCGACACATCCAACCTCCGACATCTGAGTCGTTGGCATCCTACTCAGTGGCAGAATGCCAGGAGATCGGTCGTTATTTAGTTGCAACAAGAGATCTGAAGAAAGGGGAAATCATTTTCCAGGAATCTCCTTTGGCAGTAGCCCCGCAAAAAAATAGCACATTGATTTGTCCTGGATGCTTCAAGACAGCAAAAGTGGAAGTAAGCCAGCGTGTACCATGATGTTGACGATTTTGATAATGACTATTGATGACGATGAATTATTTTGTGACAAGGCCAAGGCTTTTATTAGAGAATGATGGGGCAAAATAATTCAGAATCATATTTTTGATAATAGAGAATTCTAATTTGAATTCTGTATATCCTTTCAGTGTTTCTGTTGCGGATGGCCCATGTGTTCTGAAGAAGAATGTCCTGGTATTGATAGACATGCTGATGTTGAATGCAAACTGCTTAGTACTGCTAATGAGCAGAGGATAAATAAGGAGGGATCAAGAGCCAAGCGAGACATGAAATCATTTAGGAACTGGAGTTTACTCCAGGACACTTTGATGACCGTCAGATGTCTAAACCACAAGTATTCCAACAAAGACACATGGGGCTTACTATTAGACATGGACTCTAATTGGAGTAAGTGGTCCAGGTACGGTAGAGTCTCAAGCTTCAATTTTTTTCTCTTTACTACTGCTCTACTAAATTGTTGGATGTGTTTTGCATTTAGATCTCCTTTGTATGAACAAGCACTTAATCTCGTCAAAATCATCAGAATGGAGTTCTGTATCACGGAAGAATTATACTCGACGGATGAAATTATGAAAGTGATGGCTATCCTTGACACGAATGCGTATGAGGTGAAAATGCCTGAGATGAACATTCAAGGGGGTTATAAATTGGCTAGTCTAGCTGAGCACAGTTGTACGCCTAATGCAATAAAGACTACAAGTAGTAAGTTTCTCTTGATTAATAGACGTATTGGGGAGTAATGTAATTAATACCGACACAATAATTAATTACTTTTTTTGCAGGCGAATCTCTTCTTCTTACTCTTCGAGCAGCCAAAGATATCGACAGTGGAGAACATATTTCTACAAGCTACTGCGACATTTTGTGGCCTACATTTCAACGTCAACGATACATTCAGTGGTCCAAGTTTTTCACTTGCAAATGTCCTCGCTGCCTTAGCCAAACTGAACTCAACTCGCACATTTCTTCGCTTCAGTGTCCACACTGCTCTATTGGCTCGCCAGTGGTACCAGTTTTGGAATCAAAGGACGCAAAGGTACAATCATCTGATGGACGTGAAGTCTGGTGTGACACGTACAAACCTTACCAATGCTCATCATGCCAAGAAATATTTCCTGCCAACACTTGCGAAAGAGTGTTTTCTCTAGCTGAGTCCGAGTTACAAGAAATTGAAAGAGATGACGGACATAATATTTCGCGTTTCGAGGTGGGAACCGGAACAGCTTCCTTGTTATTATTAGTACCACTTCACTCTTGATTACTTAACATTAACCTTTTTTGTCTAACAGGAGTGGCTGCGTAGATGGACGACACCTCCAGCCGCACCAACTTTCATTTCCAGTTCAAAAGACAAGTGTAAGGAAGATGATGTTTCAAGAGACATGAAAAGCAATCATACTGAAATGACGACTGCAAAAGGTCCCGCACTTCGGCTCCACCCTCAGCATGCTCTTTGTTTGGATGCGTGCCATACAGTCTTCCTTCTTTACGGCACCGATTCTCAGCTTCTTCACGAATTGAAACGAAAAGAATCTTTGGGGATGAATTTACTTCAAGCAACTACTAACCTGTTCCCTGGTACTTTGTCAAATTATAAACTGTAATTTGAATTATTTTGCAGTTTTCGTGAAGTTGTCGTTTTTTCTCTTCCGTCAGACATTGCAATGTTTAGAGGTACAGTGATGTACGAATTGGCAATCACCAAAACATCCCTACTAACTCACTACGTCAGCGTTGATGATGAAGATATTCCTGATCTTGTCACTCTAGCAAAGGTTAACTTATAGAATGTAGCATACAGATTCACTGCGTCTGAAAAGACTCAGTGATCTAAAAAAATCTTTGCAGAAATTGTTATTCTTCGCAATTTAACTATTGTCTAATTTGGAAACGCAGGAAATTCTGTGGCTCATGTCTGAATCCTTAGAAATGCTCAAATACGAATCTGAGGACCAACCTGAAGGCCACTTGTTTACTTTAGCAGTAAAGCAATTGGAAGAACTTCGTCCATTTTTACAAGAAATGATCTCAAGCAGTTCAAAAGTACAAAGTTAAGTATCTTACCGGAAACTCTACAGCAATACGCCGTATTATCCTCATCAAGCAATAAAAAATCCAGATTAGTCAACTTATTCTCTTCAATCAAAGCAAAGAGGATATGTACTCAAGTAGTCAGCAATTTTAGAAACAAGTAACCCCAGTCAATAGTATAGTATAACTGAATGATTCTATTTTATCTTCATTCAAATTGAATTTTATTTCTATATGTTGTTTTCTGAATAAACTAACAAAACCTCTTAAAATTTTAAACAGTAAGTAGAATTAATTTTAGTGTAGAATTGAAGAATGCAGGTGTGCTTTAGTTGGATACATAATCTTGGCACTTTATAAAATAGGTTCATTTGCGAGATATCACATTTTTATTAAGGGAATCGTGGATGTTATCAGGTTAATATATCAGAATTTAGCTGGTACCTTCAAGGTAGAGTATTATTGTAATTATATAGTGACATTTTGTCAAGGCGGTATGGATGAGTTGGCCTCGAGAGTTGAAAATGTTGGAATAATAGGAATAAATAGAATCTAATTTCGGCATTAAGAATGCATACTTCATAGGAATAATTGCTCTGGGAAGAACAGTTTTTGCTGTCGTAATCAACCTGGAATCTTCAGACTGACTATCAGAGAAAGGCTAGATGAAAACATATGTATACGAACATTAAAGAAGAACCCTGTAGGAATTATCTTGGAGTCCGTAGATTATGATTACAGGAACATTTTTATCGAAGTTGAGTTCATAGATTTCATCACAAATATTGATTAAGTACTTCTTCAACCTTGGATGCCTATTGGAAAATAATCAGTGTTTTATCGGTATTTTTTATTTTCATTTGTAAAAGGTTAAATATGAGCATCTGCAGTGCAAACTTACTTTTCAATAACTTCTCCAACTCCTTTGGCGAAATCATCTTTATCATGCATCGATAGGCAAGCAACCAGATTATTAATAACCGCAGAGTTGACTTCTAGCCCGAGAACTTCTACAGTTTGCTGTTTGGCAAGTTTAGGAAGAATTTCTGACAATCTATTGCTGACCTAGAAATTTCAACAAATTTTTAGTAAAAATTAATAATTTACTTTCTGTATTCTAATGCTCACTTGATTTTCATAGCGTCTTTTCCAACTGGCCAATTTATCTCTTTCTTGTACAACAAATGATATGTTAAAGGCAGGAAGTCCGCTTCCATGTCCAGCTACAGTCGTCGTTGAACCAGACTCCGAACTTGAGACTCCAGTTTGCTTAGACATTGTGTCATTTCTTGTACTTCCTCCAGCACCTGCATTTGCATTATTGGGAAAATTATCTCCACTAGTGCCCAGAATCTTTGACATCGCTTCAACGGCATCCTGCAGCTTGTCATATTTCTTTTCGTTAAATCTTTAAATGCATCAAAAGAAATATTGCAATCAAGTGGTTTCGCTAAAACGAACCAATAATTTCAGTGTGGTCTTGACTATTTACCGTCCTTTCTCCCACATTCGAACTCGAATCTGGCTGTACTGCTCTCCCTCTTTCAGAATTACTAAAAACATGGCTCCAATATCTTTACAATATTCTTCAGCTGATTCTAAAGTCTGTAGAAAAAGTTACTCAAACATTATATCAAGCTCAGACATGCAAGTGCATCTCGCAGTATCTTGATATTCCTGATACTTACTTGAGATCCATTTAAAACACAGCAATGAACTCCATGAGATAGGAGTTCTTTCATGTAGTTGATTTTTTCCTTAGCCATTGGATGATGTCCTAAAGAGCATACTACAGCATCTACCGGTCCTTTAGAAATCCAGTCATTTTCTTCGTCCCCATTTGCAGCTGCAATTAATTTGTCCAAAGAAATGCTGATTCCCACACCACACTGTCCGGCTTCACGAGTATTGCCTTCTAAAGACATCATTCCTCTGGAATCAGATGACAAAATTGAATATTAAGATGCGCTCTGCTAATGCGAAACATGAAACATCGGCGAACCTGTAGTGCTGAAGCAATGCGTCATATCTTCCTCCTGCAGCAATAACATCTACAGTCATCTTGTCTTTACGTTGTTTCAAATTACAAACGATCTGGTACAAAAGTCCCGAATAGATATGAGTACCAAAAGCCATAGTGGGCACCACAACGATATTGCACTGGAATGAATGAAAGAAAGGTTTGTGGTCAAACATGATTTCCATTATGCTTGAACTAAATACCTAAGTATTTAAAAACTACCTTTATTCCAAAGCTTTCAATGTTGTTCACGAGAATTTCCAACTCATGAAGACCTTCCTTAATGCACGACGCAGCTTCTCCTTTTCTCTTTGTTATGCCCTTCAGTATGTTGCTAACCTTCGCAAATGGACCTTCGACTTCCATCAAGGTGAACAACATGGTGATAAAATGGTCTGGAAGTCCAAGACTACATAAATGTGTCTGGATTTGAGATTTAGTATTGCGTTCAACCTAATGCAGAACAAGAGACACAAGTTAATTTAAAGCGAAAGCAGAATGAAAGCAATCTTTTCATCATACAAACCTTGACGTCAGCCAAAATTTTAATTATTTGTGAGTGAAGTTTTTCATCCACCCCGTGATGAAGTAATACTCCCGTCATTAACTTTGTATGCCCCACGCGAACTGTGCATGCTTTGTTTCTTAGCCAAGGTATTTCATGAATTATATCAAAAACGACAGCTACCACTTCTGAATCAGATATTAAGGTTCCTGAAAAGACGCAGAATGAATTGACGAATAGATTAAAGTATTTGTAATGTCTACGAAATCCACATACCTTCAGCACTGTCAATGATGTCGAAAGCACATTCAACTAATTCCTTTGGATGCAAACCGTAGATTTTCCTCTCTCTATAGACCTTATCGATAGAGTAACGTCTCATATTACTTATGCCGTACCGACCTACAAAGCGTGCAAATGGAATTCGTAGGTCATGAGGAATCGAGACTACATTGCCGCTATGGCACATCATATTGACGCAAGTTTCATTCTTTTGGTAAAACTTGGACTTCGGTATCAGCAAGGGAGTGCTCACTTCTACAGCACCGTGTTTTTCAAAAGTACTCCTAATGACACATTTTACACGCTGAATCAAAGAAAGAGTTCTTAAACAAGTATTGACTGTGCATGGTTTTCCAGTTTCCATATCGTATGTAATGTCTTCAACAGGAGATATTTTTTGCTCCATACAAGCTGCTACTAAGTATTTGTAAGCTTTACTTTGTGAGTTGTTTAATGTTCGAGTGAATATGTCTCGTAACTCAGCTTCTTCGATATGTGGGGGTGGTAAATAGTCAGATTGAAGTAATTCCAGAGAAGTTGGCCGCTGTGTAGGGTCATGGTCAAGTAGCCACCTGTTTGAAAATAGTAAGATTGTCGTCAAGAATTCTTAACCTGAAGAACTCAAGATGAACGCAAAAGATTACTTCGTAATGTGAGTCACTTGAGGCATCAAATTTTGGTCGAAATCCTGAGGAAAGTTAATAGTCTTTTGACGAAGTGAAGCAATCACTCGAACACGTTCCATTGAAGTTTTAGGACAGTTGTAAAACATTTCGAAAAAGATAATTCCAAGGCTGTAGATGTCCACTTTCTAATCAAGTGAGAGCAAAAAATGACAGAGATTTATAAAATCCCAACAAAATCATCTAAATACTCAGAATCGTTATCTCTAACCTGGTTGTAGGTGATTTTTCTCCCAGTCACAATTAGCTCCGGAGCAACGTAAAGAGCTGTACCGACTTGTCCAGTTCGAGACTCATCAGTGAAGTCTATGGAATGTCCAGTATCAACATCCTTCTCTAAGATCGATACCTCTTCCGCAGTCCTAGAATGCATAAGTATACGTTTGTAAAATTAATCCAGAATTTCCATTTTTGCACGATAACCTTACTTTGAAATAATGTTCGATGTGGCTAGTCCGAAATCACCTATCTTAACATGATCTTGTGAGTCCAAAAATATGTTTACAGCTAGAAATATGACCGAAACTCACAATCAATATTTATATTTGTCTAAATCCAAGACAATAATTATAATACAGTACTTAAACAGTCCTTACGTTTTAAGTCCCTGTGAATCATTCCCTGTTGATGAATGTGAACCAAACCCTCCACAATTTCTCGGAAAAGTCTCCAGGCTCGATCTAAATCTTCACTGAGATTATCATCGATTGCAGTTCTGCAATTTCAAAGTCAATGTTTGAAAAGCTGCTAAATGTTTAAAAATAATCATGTTAGAACTGAAAATTCACCTTAAAGTACTCTTTTCACAAAACTCCATTTGAATATACATAAACTGAGATTCTCTAACGAAAGGGGAAGTGGCCAAGTCACTGCTTTCGGGAGACAACGCTCGAGATTTTTCTGTCTCGTTTGTGTTACTCTGAAGCCCATAACTTGAAGTATTATCGTGCTGTTCAGATTCACTATCATGCTCAAAAACAATTTCTTCCGATTCTTCATTCGCAATCCGCCTAAAAATTATTCAAATAGTTGAAGTTCCATTAGCCAACCTTCCAGGTTCAAATGGTAAATTACAAAAATGATGTTCCAAAAAGGTCTCCCTCGTCATCTGAAGAGTCGGAATCTTCACTGACAGGTCTTCGTGACATTGAAAGACCCCATTCGGAATCACTCATGGGAGGGGCCAAGTCTTCCACGTTGTCCAAAAAGCCCAACTGAATATATCAAGAGAATTATTTTGACTCTAAGAAATACATTTTATTATTTGGAAATAGGAAGTTGAAATAAGAATTACGCTATTTTGCTTCAAGGGATTTTGTTGAAACCGAACAATAGGTAAGTTAGCTCTTTTCTCTTCTTTTGGGCTGGACTCTGGCGGTGAGGTGACCTCTTTCGATGTCGTATCTGAAGCCGATATTTCGTCTTCACATTCCAATACTGTTTCGATCCAGGAGTTGAAATACCGTACAACATTTTCATGATTCAGCTGGGAAAGCAATTTGACTTCACGAGTGATTTTTTTATTCAATTGTTTGTTCCTCGGATTAAGTCTTATTCTCTTCAAAGCGTAAATTCTACCATCCAGTTTATTTCTTACCTATAAATGAAAGACACAGTAATTACCGTCAATTTATTTTACTTTGTATAATATTATTGGGATTTGTTACTAACTTTTAAGACATCTCCAAATCCTCCTTTGCCAAGCCACTTCAAAGTTTCAAATTCACTTTGAACACGAGAGTGGCCTTTTACACACCGTGGAAGCAAGTCCTTATCTACTTCGTCTTCTTCTCGATTTCCCTGAGCCTCATCAGCCTGTACCATCATTAATTGATAACTTTCATAATTTAGTGAATTCTATTTTATCACTTTATCTTTTCCATAAAATTTTTAATTACGTTATCATTTTCCTGTTCATCACTGTCTTGACGAAGATATCTCGGAGTTGGTCCCCTCTGCAAAGGCATTTTGAGGAATGCATGCTCAAGAAGCTGTGAAGACGTCCACCGTGTATTTTCAACTGAAGAAAGGCACCTAAAAGTCGAAAGTAACATTGAATGTTTTCAACTTCAAACATTATTTTATTTATTATATCTCGTGAATCCAAGTCAAGTTACTTTTTAAGAAAATCTTGCAGCTCAGGTGGAATGTTTGCTGGAATTTCCGGGGGGTTTTCTACATATTGACCTCTTATAAGACTAAGAATTATTGTTCCGAAACGATAAATATCCCCTTTCTTCCCGCCTCTCCCAATACTTGGTGGAAACTTATCAGGAACTTCAGGTAATTTAGAAAACGATAAATAAGCCTCGTAAATTTTTCTTTCAATTCCGTAATCAGAAATCTTAATCTCTCCTGTTTAAACAAACTATAATTAAATCCTGACCAATACATGCTTTTAAGATAAGCGACTTACCTGTAGTGTCCAAAAATACACTTGTGTCCCTCAAAAACCTATGCACTACATCATTGTCGTGAAGGTATTTCAGTCCTTGCAAAATTCCCTTCGCACAGTGTCTAACCAAAGATAGATCAAGTGAAACAGTGTCCTGTAGGTAGGATTGCAACGTAGTCCCCCTCACAAATTCTTCAGCCAGATAAACGTAAATCACACCAGGTTCATCAATAGCCTGGTCGAATTTTACTCCATAGTACAACACTATGTTTGTATCCTCCAACTTCTGTAATAAATTCATCTCGGCCTCCCACGAACTTTTCTGTACAACGCAAATGCAAATGTTACAATTCCACATCAAACCACGACAGGCAAGTATTCAGTAAAAAGAACAAAGACTTTAAGACTTACTAATTTCATTAACCCTTCCAAAGTGAGACTATCTCCACCCCCAAACGCAGAAGATTTTACTTCTTTCCCTTTCTTGTCTAGTTTCGCCGCAAATCTCCACTCCTTTATGGCGATCAGGTTTCCAGATTTCGACATTCCAGCATACACAGTTGAACCACGATCACTGCGACCTGAGCACATGAATTTTATCAGCTGATTATGAAACCTATACCTACTCTCAGAGTACATGAAAACATTGAATCCAACTAACCAACAATTTGACCCCGGTAGAACAAAGTGGTAGACTTTCCAAATGGAAATTCAAGCAGGATTAATTCAGAAACATCAGAAAGAGATGAATCACTTCCTTCCGAATTACTTCTACGTCTGCGATTTGCAGACCAAGATTTGCGTTTTATCCTTGGCTTGATTCCCATCGGGTGAGTGAATCCACCATCCCCTTTCATCGGGGACGAAGGGCTGCTGTTCCCATTGCCGTTTGGGTTACCGAAAGGGCTCTCAATTGGAATTGGTTGCGTCTTCCTTTGTTCTTTAAGTTTTCTATTTTCCTCCCGAAGCTCCTCTTGCTTCCTCTGAACCTCCAACTGAATTGCTTGTCTCTGTTAAAATTTAAAAAATACACTTTGATAAATTATAGCTGAAATTATTAGTTAACATCATTACTGTTACTATAATACTCAAATTGTTATAAGTACCTCTTTCTCCTTCATATCCTTCAACATCTTAACACTTTCTTCTTCAAGCAGCCGTTTCCTTAAAATCATCTCATCGTGAAAGGACCCAGGTGAAGTTTTTTGATGAGCGTGCAGGTATGCCTGTACGTACAAGTAAGACACAACGCTGATTAAACCAGCACAGGAATAATATTATAGTAGGGCAGAAGTAGACACCAGTTTGAATCTCACCTCCCCATGAGTCAGAATTTCATAAATCATCACATTCCCTATGAGCTTTTGAGATAAGCTTTTCATTTCATCCTCTAACTCCGTAACCTCTTGGGAAGACAGACCTTTACTTTCCATTATTTGAATTTCAGGAACTCTGCAATCATCATCGTTAGCATATTAGTACATCTTTATGTATAGAGAGTAAATTAGAATGTGACTAACATTTCAGGATAATTGAACGGAATGGTGAAACGAACTACAATGAAAGTTAAGACTTTGTGTCCATAAGCTGCACCCCCTCCACTGCTTCCTTTCTGGGGAAGCAGTCTGACCGTAAACCGTAAAGGTTTCGAAGGTGAAACGCATTCATCATTGACATCACCCACGTAAATTGCCTGTCAAACAAAACCACATTTGAATTCCACAGTTCATGTCGTGTCATATTATTAATTCAAGATTTTTCATGGTTTTACTTTTAAAACTTCAACTTCATTTTCTTGAGTACACCGCAAATTTTCCTCCGACATTGTAATAATCACTTGTTAGTTTCTGAAATACAAAATATCCAATCAATTACCACACCATTATTTTATTTAGAATTATAAGGTTGAAAGGATTACCTCTATTCTTAAAGTTGTTACATCTTGAACAAGTTGATGAAACAACAGAGATAGATAGATTCCAAACTTTCACCCAGGAGGATCCTCAACTGACCTCCTTGCTCCTGCAAGGCCCCCCTTCAGAATCGAAACTTCAATTCTGAATCTCACTGCAACAACGACCATTCGACTTCACACCCGGTACGTGATAATAAAGATCCCCTGAATCAGTAGTTTCTCACGATGAGCTCCCTTCAATCTGAAAAGCTCTACTGATTGCAAAATTCCAGCTTCCAATATTCCAAATTCTCTGCGTACAATATTTCTCAATTCAGAAGATTCCACAAGTTTCACAAAACTGTTTCCAAGTAAAACCAAATTGCATTCATGCAGTTTCTCATTTTCTACTACTAAAATTAAAATAATAATCTGAGGTACCTGTGAATCGGTGAGACGCTTATTGGTGAGATTATCACGAGGATATCTAACCAGACTGGAAAAATGTCAATAATTTGAGACAGTTCACATTTTGTGTCTATAATTCCGTCTCTCGTTCTTCCAAAGTGCCATATGAACAGATGCAATTCATTCACATGTGTTTCTTCATTTTCCGCTGTTTATTGCCCCAAGTTCATTTTTTTCCATAACATGACGCAACTCACTTTGTTCATTGCCTGTATCATGCATCCCAGACTTTACTTTACTATTGTTCCAAGTTCAACAAGCTCAGTCTTAAAACTTTTCAACTGTAAATCAATTGAAATGGAACAAATGAAACTAAACTCTATTATGAGTGTAATAATAATTCTCTGATTTATTCGCATTATTTCATTAAGCTGAATAGACTTATAGATCAACAACCAATGGATTGGGAAAGTAGCTTCTACTAAAATAATAATGATTGAGTAACAATCCATGAATCATCGATATCGAATTTCTAAGCTTACTCAGAAGTAGTCACAGTATAGGCTTTGTGTCAGAGATCAGATATCCGTGTGAATTATTTATTGACCAAATGACAAACTATTCCAATTCTCTGATAAAAGGCAATATACTCGTAGGTGAATTTTACCAGTCTAATTGCTGAAGCAAAGAAGGAAACATGCAACCAGAAAGAAAGTAAAAGTCTCGGAAAAAAGATTTGAAACAAAATGTTTGGATTACCAGTAAATTCCAGTGTGGACTGTACAAATTTTTATCAAAATATTTCTGCAGAGATTCCGAGGTTTTTAACTGTTTTGGCAATTACGCAATGTATGGAAGAATCCGAAGCAGGAATAGGAAGTCCTGGAGCCCTAGGAGTGGACCTTTTTCTTACTGCAGTGGCTAACAACTATTTCTTGGATGTCAGTCAGGTTATCTGTCTGGTCTAATCTTGTAGCTTAACATTTATTTAACATGCCAAGCAAGCAAGCTTTACTTGTATTCTTTGCATTCTTCCATTAAAAGCATTTTATAACGATTTAGATCATGTTCCTCTACGATGAATCCTGGGACATAACAGAATTGCTTATCAAACTGGAAGGCCAGTCTAAAAAGTCCTTCGTCACATACTACATTCCAGTCGACAAAAATCTGTCTTCACATTTGGGATCAAGTACTAAGTGACTTTATTTTCAGATTTTGCTTTTACCTTTTTACACCCTTAATACTCTACCTACATGTGTGTTTTAGAGCCTCCTGATCATATAACTCACAAGCTGCTTCCAAAAGCAGAAGCAATTATCATGTTTGTAAAGGATCCGATCGCATTCACCAATATGTTGGAAACTATTGGTCAGTACCCGTGGTGGAACAAAAGAGCCAAGTTTCTAATTCTCTGTTTGGATAAACGCCAGGATTCCACTAAGGTTAGATTTGTTGAAATTCAAGAAACTTACAAAATTAACTTAACCCATGCTTATTAGCGAGATTGACGAAACTCTGATGAATCTTACTACTTTGAATTATTAATACCATGCTCACAAAACTACAATTAATGTTACACCAAAGTCAAGGCATTAATATATTGTTAATACTATTCAACTGCTTTGTGAAGAATATTCTGGGGCAATTGGAGGCAGATAAAATCTTTAACGGAGTTGTGATAACCGAGTTCACAACGAAAGACAATTCCACAGCCGGATCATCAAATACTACACAAGAAATCTCTGCTGACACTGCTGTACCAAATTCTAACCAGCATAGTAATTCACTTTTTGTAAGATTGATCTGTGTCTTTTTATAGTTCCAAGGTGGGTTTAGCAATGTGACCATTATTTTTTATTTCCTTTTGAAGGGAATGGAAATTCAAGTCACAGGTCTGGACCCTTACCCATTACCAGGACACTCCAAACAAACATTCGTCGCGCGGTGGAAAGGAGCAAACTACACTTATTTCGGTCGACCGATTTTTCAAGAGAAAATTGACAATCTGAGACAGAATAAACTCGTAGCTGCAGTTTTCGAATTTCCTCCTTTGGTCATTAAAACTGAAGTGGCTCCAGGAATCTTCGAATATGGAGGACAAGAAGTTAAAATATTTCAAGAGTTTGCGAAAATCTTGAACTTCACGTATGAATTTTATGAACCTCCTGAAGGTGAAAAGTGGGGAATGAATGTAAGCAATTGAGACGATTTACCTCATTAGAAATTAGGTGGTTATTAATTTTTGATCATTCTGACATAGCTTGGATGTAACAACTGGACTGGACTAATCGGTGAAATTCAGAACACCGCAGATATTGGATTTGCAAGCATATTCTTATTAGACAACAGAGAACAAGTAAATTTTTCCTACTTCTATGATTCATAGGTATTGAAATTCGATAGTATAGGAACTTACTTATCCTGTCAATCATTCAATAGGCTGTAGACGTTTCCCATCCTTACGATGGAGACCAAGGCTGCTTTGCAGTTCCAAGACCTGAAAACCTTAAAAATTGGGCTGGATTGGTTTTGCCATTTTCGTGGCAAGTGTGGGCGTGCATATTAGCCATGGCTGTAGTTGCAGGTCCTATTTTTACTGCGATCACTAGGCCCTTGAAAATGGACTCCTCGATAACATTGGGCAATGGAATATTCTACGCTTTTGGCTCCCTTATTTCATCACAAAAGGCTCCAAAAGCCAAAAGTCATTCTTTGAGAACCTTCATAGTTTGCTGGCTTATATTTTGTTGGCTCGCCTTTATACTGTATCGGGTAAATGTCTCTACAAATCCCGCTAATTGATCAATCGACAAACTTCCAGTTGATTTTTCACTGTTTTACTAACCTAAGGTATCACTGATAGTTGCACTAACGACAGGACCTTCTAACTTCAAGATTGACACAGTGAGACAACTCGTACATGCTGGTCTCAAATGGGGTGGATACCAAGTAAGTCCAAATCGATTTGTCTTCTCGTTGGTGAATTAACTAGTCAATGTCTGTAAAATCGACCTATCTTCCTTTAGGAAGTCTTGAAAACCTTCACGAATACAACAGAACGAGATGACCAAAAGTTATTCGAGAGATTTGAAGAAATAACAAACATAACAGAAGCCCTAGACAAGGTTGCATATAAAGGAAACTACGCTGTACTTGACAGCAGTAAATATTTGATGTATGCAGCCAATGTAAAATACTTTGATGGATATAACGCTGGTTTCCACATTTCCAAGGAATGTCCTACTCGTTACAACGTGGGATTTGCGATGCCGATTGGATCGCCATTTCTTGAAAAAATTAACGAGGTATTCCAATTCTTTCAACCTTTCAGGATAATTCTGCAATGCAAATCTAACGAATAATTTGGCACTCTTCTTCTTAGCTGATACGAAGATTTCAAAGCGCTGGACTAATTGACAAATGGTTACGAGATGTAGTTCACGAAGCAGCTGTGAAGACTCCAAGTATGGAGAAGAAGAGAAAAAAGGACCGAGGTCTATCGCTGGACAACATGAAGCTTTGTTACATAATATTCTTCTGTGGTCACTTCTGTGCCTTCGTTGCATGTGTTCTTGAGAACTTACACAAAGTCTATATCAACAGGAAGGATAAAATTGCAGAAATCTTAGCTATTGCTCGACGGTTAAGTATCTTTTCTACCCATTCACATGCTAAAGCCCCATCAGTGGTCATTACAGACGTGGAAGGAGATTCAGAGTCTTTGGATCTCGATGATGGTGGAACTAATGAAAATAACATGAGACGTAGCAGTATTTTCTCTAAACCTCGAAAAAGACGTTGGAGTACAATTTCACACGAGCAAAATGCTCCTAACAAGTTTCACCCTGCCCCGGATTTCCGAAGTGATGGAGAAGAGTAATATTATACAGAACAGCTCTGGAGTAATTATCTGAAATCGTCATTCTCATCACATATTATGTCTCGTTCCATGATCATCAGTAGTCACCTCAGTCACGATCATTATAATGTAATAATGAATATATTGTACCTTGCAACAACCACCATCATAAAAAGTCCAAAGCTCGCAGCAGGTCAAGGAATTTATATTTTACATCTTCATCAAAAAGACACAAGTTAAATAAATATCTCCTTCAATATGGAGAGTAGCTCTAAAATTTACAGTCCTAATATTATATCAATCATATTATTCAAGTCCGGACATCATCACAAGTGACACAATATTGACATAATTGTAGAGCAACCATTAGCCTAAAATGCATTAAGAGTCTCCGGTAGAATCTGTGTATAGTCTGAGGTTATCTCTGACACATTATCCATTCCACATGCAATAAAATATCAGAAAAATATCACATCCTTCATTCCATTCATCATCATCTTCAATTGGAATCATCTTACACTCAAGCCCAATG
>Ga0194135_10000062_pt1 | contig 58585 bp, 51 predicted proteins | sample LitLau_LLRF_2013_FD_134024 | JGI IMG/M metagenome (GOLD analysis project Ga0194135, IMG submission 134024) | Freshwater sediment microbial communities in response to fracking from North America - Little Laurel Run_MetaG_LLRF_2013 (version 2) | ecosystem: Environmental > Aquatic > Freshwater >...
CAGCGCCTCGCGGCTGACCTGATGGCTTTCGAACATGTCGCCACGGCGCAGCACCTCGGCCATGGACATCAGCAACTCTTCCAGGGCCACATCCGGCAGCAGCTTGCGCACCCGGGCCTCGGGCGCATCGAGCTTGGGCACCACCACGTCGCGGCCGACCCGACTCAGGCCATCGATGCCTTCGGCGGCGGCCTTGAAGCGCTCGTACTCCTGCAGGCGGCGAATCAGTTCGGCGCGCGGGTCGTCCTCTTCTTCCTCGACCTCGGCGGAACGCGGCAGCAGCATGCGCGATTTGATCTCGGCCAGCATCGCCGCCATCACCAGGTACTCGGCGGCCAGCTCCAGGCGCACTGACTGCATCAGTTCCACATAACCCATGTACTGGCGGGTGATTTCCGCCACCGGGATATCGAGGATGTTGATGTTCTGCTTGCGGATCAGGTACAGCAGCAGGTCCAGCGGGCCTTCGAAGGCTTCGAGGAAGACTTCCAGGGCATCCGGGGGGATGTACAGGTCCAGGGGCATTTCCATGACCGCCTGGCCGTAGACCATGGCGAAGGGCAGCTCCTGTTGGGCGCCGGCCTGCTCGTCGACGGTTTCTACTGCGGACATCTAGGCCTCGGCCATGAACGGCGCTGGGTCGCCGCAACCGACGCGGATCACTTCCGGCTCACCGTCGGCCAGGCTGATCACCGTGGACGACTCGGTGCTGCCAAAGCCGCCGTCGATGATCAGGTCCACCTGGTGCTCCAGCAGTTGGCGCATCTCGTATGGATCGCTCAGGGCCTCGGTGTCGCCAGGCATGATCAGGCTGACGCTCATCAGCGGCTCGCCCAGCTCGGCCAGCAGCGCCAGGGCAATCGGGTTGCTCGGCACCCGCAAGCCGATGGTGCGGCGCTTGGGGTGCAACAGCAGGCGCGGCACCTCCCGAGTGGCGTTGAGAATAAAGGTATAGGGCCCCGGCACATGGGCCTTGAGCAGGCGGAAGGTGCCGGTGTCGATCTTGGCGAACAGGCCCAACTGCGAGAGGTCGCTGCAGATCAGCGCGAAGTTGTGCTTGTCGTCCAGCTGGCGCAAGCGGCGCACCCGCTCGATCGCGGCCTTGTCGCCCATCTGGCAGGCGACGGCGTAGGACGAATCGGTGGGATAGATCACCACGCCACCGCCACGGATGATCTCGACGGCCTGTTTGATCAGGCGCGGCTGGGGGTTTTCCGGGTGGATCTGGAAAAATTGACTCACTGTCTCTACCTGTTCAGGCGGCAATAATTGGCTCATGTTTGAAGCGACACCATAGCGGCGGCAGATCCTCGGGGACCGGACGGTATTCGCCGATCTCGGACCAGCCTCCTGGACCATGAAAGTCACTGCCGGCGCTGACCAGCAGTCCGAATTCACGAGCAAGAATAGCCAGACTGCCCACTTGCTCCGCAGGTTGATGGCCATTGACCACTTCAATGGCATGACCACCGGCTTGAATATAGTCGGCAATCAGACGGCGACGCTTGCTGCGGGTGAAATCGTAGTGCCAGGGATGGGCCAGGCTGACCCAGGCACCGGCCTCGCGCAGGGTGCCGACCGTTTCCTCCAGGGTGGGCCAGTGCAGCTTGACGTCACCCAGCTTTCCCGCCCCCAGCCACTTGCGGAAGGCTTCGGCGCGGTCCTTGACGAAGCCGGCACGCACCAGGTAATCGGCAAAATGCGGCCGCGCCGGCGCGTTGCCGCTGTCGCCCAGCTCCTGCTGGATGGCCCGGGCGCCTTCCAAGGCGCCCGGCATGCCTTTGAGGGCCAGCTTGCGGCTGATCTCCTCGGAACGCAGCCAGCGTCCTGCGTGAAGCTTCTCGATGGCGGTCACCAGGGCCGGGGCTCGGGTATCGAATCCGTAGCCCAGCACATGAATAGTGGCGCCGCCCCAGGTGCAGGACAGCTCGACGCCGTTGACCAGTTGCATGCCCAGTTGCGCCGCTGCCTGACGGGCCTCGTCCAGCCCTTCGAGGGTGTCGTGGTCGGTCAGGGACAGGATTCGCACGCCTCTCTCGTACGCACGCGCAACCAGAACCGCGGGCGCCAGGGCGCCGTCGGAGGCCGTGCTATGGCAGTGCAAATCGACATTCACAGGATGTTAAAACCTCAAGTCAGCTGGCGCTTTCGCGACCAAGGATGTTTGTTATTATGCCGCCACATCCTGCTTCTGGCTGCCACTGTGAAACAATTCATCGACTTCATCCCGCTGTTCCTGTTTTTCATCGTCTACAAAATTGATCCCCGAGTCGTCGACCTGGCTGGGCACGAAGTCAGCGTGGGCGGCATCTACAGCGCCACAGCGGTGCTGATCATCAGTTCCCTGGTGGTGTACGGCGCGCTGTTCATTTCCCAGCGCAAACTGGAAAAGAGCCAGTGGCTGACCCTGGTCGCCTGCCTGGTCTTCGGCAGCCTGACCCTGGCCTTCCACAGCGAAACCTTCCTCAAATGGAAAGCCCCGGTGGTCAACTGGCTGTTCGCCCTGGCCTTCATCGGCAGCCATTTCATCGGCGACCGCCTGCTGATCAAGCGCATCATGGGCCACGCCCTGACCCTGCCTGAGCCGGTATGGACCCGCCTGAACATCGCCTGGATCGCCTTCTTCCTGTTCTGCGGCGCCGCCAACCTGTTCGTCGCCTTCACGTTCCAGAGCATCTGGGTCGACTTCAAGGTCTTCGGCAGCCTGGGCATGACCGTATTGTTCCTGGTGGGCCAGGGCATCTACCTGTCGCGCCACCTGCATGACGCCGATCCCACCACCCCGAAAACCGAGGACTGACATGCTTTACGCAATCATTGCCACAGACGTCGCCAACTCCCTGGAAAAACGCCTGGCCGCGCGCCCGGCGCACCTGGAGCGACTGCAAGTACTCAAGGAGCAAGGGCGTGTGGTGCTGGCCGGCCCGCACCCGGCGATCGACAGCAATGACCCTGGCGCCGCCGGTTTCACCGGCAGCCTGATCGTGGCCGAGTTCGAATCCCTGGAAGCCGCCCAGGCCTGGGCCGAGGCCGACCCCTTCGTGACCGCTGGCGTCTACGCCAATGTGCTGGTCAAGCCGTTCAGGCAATCGATGCCGTAAATCCTCCCCGGCGCGATGAACCTTCAGGGTCCATCGCGTTCTCAATCGCTCATTATTCTCGTTTGACGGCCGACAACCTGCCCAACACTCGATTGGAATCAGGAGTTTCGATGCGCCAAGGTCCGCTGTGTCTGCTGTTGGTCATGTTGTCGATCGGGGCTCCGGCCCTTGCCGAAGAAACCCAGGAAACCGGTCATTCGACTCCGCTGTCCCTGAGCGCCGGCAGTCAGATCACCGAGTTGCAGCAACGCTTGAAAGAAAGCGAGCGCCTGCGAGAAGAGCTGAGCAAACAATTGCAAAGCGCCGACGCTGAACGGGAAAGCCCACAGCTGGCCCGCTTGCGCCAGGAGAACCAGCGCCTCAAGCTGCAGCTCAAAGAGGCCCAGGCCAACCCGGTGCCGCGACTGCTGACCGATCAGCAGCAATGGTTCGTCACCGGCGGCGGCGTGGCCCTCATCGCCCTGCTCTGCGGTATCTTCGCCAGTGGTGGGCATCGCAAGCGTCGACAATGGCTAAATTGAGTGATTCATGAGCGACCTGTTACTGATTGATGATGACCAGGAGCTGTGCGAGCTCCTGAGCAGCTGGCTCGGCCAGGAAGGCTTTCAAGTACGTGCCTGCCACGACGGCCTGAGCGCACGCCGGGCCCTGGCCGAAGCGGCCCCGGCAGCCGTGGTGCTGGACGTCATGCTGCCCGACGGCAGCGGCCTGGAACTGCTCAAGCAACTGCGCAACGACCACCCCGACCTGCCGGTGCTGATGCTCTCGGCCCGCGGCGAGCCCCTGGACCGCATCCTTGGCCTGGAACTGGGCGCCGACGACTATCTGGCCAAGCCTTGCGACCCTCGCGAACTCACCGCCCGCCTGCGCGCCGTCCTGCGCCGCAGCCACCCGGTGGCGGCCTCCAGCCAGCTGGAGCTGGGCGACCTGTGCTTCAGCCCGATTCGCGGCGTGGCCACCATCGACGAACAGGACATCAGCCTCACGGTTTCCGAAAGTCGCCTGCTGGAGGCCCTGCTCAAGCAACCCGGCGAGCCGCTGGACAAGCAGGAACTGGCGCAGATCGCGCTGGGCCGCAAGCTGACCCTGTACGACCGCAGCCTGGACATGCACGTGAGCAACCTGCGCAAGAAGATCGGCCCCCATCCCGATGGTCGCCCGCGCATCGTTGCCCTGCGCAGCCGCGGCTACTACTACAGCCTGTAACCGCGTCCCGACGCCATTGTCAGGGCGCCGGCCCGGCGTCTTTACCCAAGCTTTACCCTCCACTGACCGCCGCTGACCTTGATCTGGGTAACCTGAACTCATCCGGAACTTACCGGGAATGAGACAAGGAGACACACCATGCGCAAGACCCTGATCGCCCTGCTGTTCGCCGCCGCCCTGCCAACCGTGGCCATGGCCATGCCTGAAGGCAACGGCCCGATGGGGCCGATGGACGGCCCTCGGCACAGCGAGCACATGCGCGGCAAAGGCCCCTTCGGTCAACTGGACCTGAGCCGTGAGCAACGCCAGCAGATCGGCAAGCTGATGGGCGAGCAAATGCACGACCGCAAGGCCGTGGTGGAAAAATACCTGGAGAAACTCTCGCCAGCCGACCAGAAAGCCATGAAAGACGAACTGGCCGCCAAACAGCAGAAGACCCAGGCCGACATCCGCGCCCTGCTCAAGCCCGAGCAGCAGAAAGAGTTCGACGCCATCGTCAAGAAACAAGAGGAACGTCGCGCCGAATGGGCCGAGTTCAAGGCCTGGAAAGCGCAACAACCGCAAAAAGCGCAATAATGCGTTAGCGTTCATCCCCCAGCCCAGTGGCCCGCGCCACTGGGCTTTCGCGTTCGAGGAGTCTCTGTGCGTTCATTGTTCTGGCGCATCCTGGCCAGCTTCTGGCTGGCCATCACCCTGGTTGCCGGGTTGTCGATCCTGCTCGGGCACATGCTCAATCAGGACGCCTGGATCCTCAGCCGCCATCCGGGGCTCAACAGCCTCACCTCGGAGTGGACGCAAACCTACGAAACTCAGGGCGAAGACGCCGCCCAGGACATCCTCCAGCAGCGCAAGCGCCAGTACCACATCGATGTTCAGGTCCTCAATGAGAGCGGCGACCCGGTGGTCCGCGGGACTTTCCCGCGCCGCGCGGCGGCCTTCGAGGCTCGGCAGAACAATGACGACCGGCACCTGCCCTGGCGCCGCCTGACCGCGGAATACACCAGCCCGACCACCGGCGACACCTACCTGTTCATCTACCGCATCCCCCATCCGGAGCTGGACGCCTGGCACCGCGACAGCCTGACTTGGCCCCTCAGCGCCCTGGCCATCGCCCTGGTGGTGCTGACCCTGTTCAGCCTGCTGGTGACCTTGTCCATCACCCGCCCGCTGAGCCGCCTGCGCGGCGCGGTACACGATCTGGGCCAGGCCAGCTATCAGCAGAACAGCCTGGCGCGCCTGGCCAATCGGCGCGATGAGTTCGGCGTCCTGGCCCGGGACTTCAACCGCATGGGCTCGCGCCTGCAAAGCCTGATTGGCAGCCAGCGCCAGTTGCTGCGGGATGTGTCCCACGAACTGCGCTCCCCCCTGGCACGGCTGCGCATCGCCCTGGCCCTGGCCGAGCGGGCCGCCCCCGAAGAGCGGGAAAGGCTCTGGCCCCGATTGACCCGGGAATGCGATCGCCTGGAGGCGCTGATCAGCGAGATCCTGGTGCTGGCCCGGGTCGACGCGGACAACGCCAGTGCCGAGGACGTGGACCTCAATGCCTTGTTGCTGACCCTGCAAAAAGACGCGCAACTGGCCTGTCCGGAGCAACAGGTGCAGATCGACGCCCAGCCGCAGCTGAGCCTGCGGGGCTGGCCGACCATGCTGGAACGGGCGGTGGACAACCTGCTGCGCAATGCCCAGCGCTTCAACCCCGCAGGACAGCCGATCCAGGTACAGGCCCGGCGTCAGGGCGACAGGATCCTGATCAGCGTGCGCGACCACGGGCCGGGGGTGGACGCCGAACACCTGAAACAGTTGGGTGAGCCGTTCTTCCGCGCGCCAGGGCAAAGCGCGCCCGGTCACGGCCTGGGCCTGGCCATTGCCCGCCGGGCGGCGGAGCGTCACGGTGGCAGCCTGTTACTGGACAATCATTCCCAGGGCGGCTTCATCGCCACCCTGGAATTGCCGCTGCTGCCCGGCGCCCCAGCGCCAGCCTGAAACCAGCGCGGGCAAGCCGCTAACGCCAGGTCCGGCGGTAACGGGCTTGCCCGCGATGCCACAAAGAGGCTGCTGGAGCCAATCAGGCTTTGGCGGTCCAGGCGCTGACAAACTCGCTGGTATCGACTGTCGGAGCCACCCGAGGCTCATTCAGCGGCGTCCCCAGGTACAGGAAGGCAATGATCTCTTCCCCTTCAGTCAGGCCCAGCCCCTTGGCCACGTGCGGCGAATAGGACAACTCGCCGGTGCGCCACACCGCGCCAATGCCCTGGGCATAGGCCGCCAGCAAAATGCCGTGGGCTGCACAGCCCGCCGCCAGCAATTGCTCGGACTTGGGCACCTTGAAGTGTTCCTGCAACCGCGCCACGACCACGACCACCAGCGGTGCACGCAGGGGCATGGCCCGGGCCTTGTCCAAGGCGGCCTGAGTCACCTCGCCGCCCTGCAGCTGTACCGCTTCGACCAGCAGCTCGCCCAACTGCTCACGGGCTTGGCCTTCGACGGTGAGGAACCGCCAAGGGCGCAATTGTCCGTGGTCCGGCGCCCGCAGGGCGGCGGCGAACAGTGCCTCGCGCTGCGCGGCGCTGGGCGCGGGCTCCACCAGGCGCGGCACGGAAACACGGTTGAGCAAAGCGTCGAGAGCCTCCATCGGCCACCTCCTGAAAAAAATGTCCGGCCATTCTAACGGCATCTGCCGCCGGGGTGCCGGTTTACATGCCCTGCCCCGCAGGTAGAATGAGCGCCCTTCAGCTACCAGCCCGAGCGCAATACATGGCGTTGCCGACTTTAAGAATCATTGGCTTCATCATCGGCATCTTCCTCATCACCCTGGCCATCGCCATGGTGGTACCGATGGCGACACTGGTGATCTTCGAACGCACCGGCGACCTGCCGTCCTTCCTCTGGGCCAGCATGATCACCTTCATCGCCGGGCTGGCCCTGGTGATCCCGGGGCGCCCCGAGCACATCCACCTGCGCCCGCGAGACATGTACCTGCTGACGGTGTCCAGCTGGGTGGTGGTGTGCATCTTCGCCGCCCTGCCGTTCCTGCTGACCCAGCACATCAGCTACACCGATTCGTTCTTCGAAAGCATGTCCGGCATCACCGCCACCGGTGCCACCGTGCTCAGCGGCCTGGACAGCATGTCCCCGGGCATCCTGATCTGGCGCTCGATGCTGCACTGGCTGGGGGGCATCGGCTTTATCGGCATGGCGGTGGCGATCCTGCCGCTGCTGCGCATTGGTGGCATGCGCCTGTTCCAGACCGAGTCCTCGGACCGCTCGGAAAAGGTCATGCCGCGCTCGCACATGGTGGCGCGCCTGATCGTCGCCACCTACGTCGGCATCACCATCTTCGGCAGCCTGGCGTTCTGGTGGGCCGGCATGAACGTGTTCGACGCCATCAACCACGCCATGTCGGCCATCTCCACCGGCGGTTTCTCCACCTCGGATGACTCCCTGGCCCACTGGCAGCAGCCGGCGGTGCACTGGGTGGCGGTGGTGGTGATGATTCTTGGCAGTTTGCCCTTCGCCCTCTATGTGGCAACGCTGCGCGGCAACCGCAAGGCATTGATCAAGGATCAGCAGGTCCAGGGCCTGCTCGGCATGCTGCTGGTGACCTGGCTGGTGCTGGGCACCTGGTACTGGTGGACCACCGATCTGCACTGGCTGGACGCCCTGCGCCACGTGGCGCTGAACGTGACTTCGGTGGTCACCACCACCGGCTTCGCCTTGGGTGACTACAGCCTGTGGGGCAATTTCTCACTGATGCTGTTCTTTTACCTGGGGTTCGTCGGCGGCTGTTCGGGCTCCACGGCCGGGGGAATCAAGATCTTCCGCTTCCAGGTGGCCTACATCCTGCTCAAGGCCAACCTCAATCAGCTGATCCACCCCCGGGCGGTAATCAAGCAGAAGTACAACGGCCATCGCCTGGACGAGGAAATCGTCCGTTCGATCCTGACCTTCTCGTTCTTCTTCGCCATCACCATCTGCATGATTGCCCTAGCCCTGTCGCTGCTGGGCCTGGACTGGATGACCGCCCTGACCGGCGCCGCCAGCACCGTGTCCGGCGTGGGCCCGGGGCTGGGCGAAACCATCGGCCCGGCGGGCAACTTCTCGACCCTGCCGGATGCCGCCAAGTGGATCCTGTCCCTGGGCATGCTCCTGGGCCGACTGGAGATCATCACGGTGTTCGTGTTGTGTATTCCGGCGTTCTGGCGTCATTGACCGAGGCCGGCAGCGCCAGCAGGCGTGCCCGGTACTCACCGGGCGTGATGTCGAACCAGCGGCGGAACGCCCGGAAGAAATTGCTCGGATCGGCGAACCCCAACAGGTAGGCAATCTCCAGCAAGGTCATGCGCGGCTGCGCCAGATACTGCTCGGCCAACTCCCGGCGGGTGTCATCCAGCAGGGTCTGGAAGCTGGTGCCCTCCTCCTGCAGACGACGCTGCAAGGTGCGCTGGGACAGGTGCAGGGTCTGCGCCACCACCTCGCGCTTGGGCTCGCCCTGGGGCAACAGGCGGCACAGCACCTGCCGCGCCTTGTGGGTCACCCGGCTTTCCGAGAAGCGCGCCAGGTACTCGCCGGCGAAACGATCGTGCAGCAAGGCCATGGCCTCATTGGCCGTGGGCAGCGGCGCCTCCATGTCGGCAGGTTCGAAGATCAGCGCATCAAAGGGCGCGGCGAATGCCAGCGGAGCACGGAACATCTCCTTGTAAGGCTGCACGTTCTCGGGCTGCTCGCCCTGCAGCAGCACCTTGCGTGGCTGCAGGGCCCGCCCGGTCAACCAACTGCACAGGGCCAGCGCACAGGCCAGCGAGGCCTCGGCGCTTTGCCGGGTGGGCGGCAGATGATCACCATGCACGGTCAGAATCAGCGCATAACCCTCAGGTAAAAGACGAAAGCTCAGGTCGGCGCTTTCGGCGATGATCCGCTGATAGCGCACCAGACGCTGAAAGCCTTCCACCAGGGTCCGACTCGACATCAAGGCGTAACCGGCCACATGAAAGGACGCGGGACGCACCACCTTGCCCATGTTCAGGCCAATCGCCGGGTTGCCGGACAACTCGACGGCGCGCTGCCAGAGCCGGGTCATCGAATCCTGGGGGAAGCGCGCGTCGGGATCATCGAGAGCGCCGTAGTCGAGCCCCAACTGCTTGAACAAAGCGCGGCAGTCCAGGCCATCCATCTCCAGAGCCTTGACTATTCCCAAGGCCCAGCTTGCAGAAGTCGTTCGTTCGCTCATGAGGGTTTCTTACATGACAAGCCGCATGCTACGGCCGATTTTCCAAGGATACTAAAGTGGCGCCTATTGTCACTGGCCAGCGCTGCCAGGGACTCTAGACTCACCTAAGCTTCCGCAGAACCTGCGCCCGCACAACAACAAACAACCGAGATCGCGGCCATGGAAAACATCAGACAGTTCAGCAGCTTCGCCGAGTTCTACCCCTATTACCTGAGCGAACACAGCGACAGCACCTGCCGTCGCCTGCACTTTATCGGCACCAGCCTGATGATCTTCCTCCTGGCCCTGGCCATCGGCAAGGGAGCCTGGCTGCTGTTGCTGGCGCTGCCGGTGGCCGGCTATGGCTTTGCCTGGATCGGGCATTTCTTCTTCGAGAAAAATCGCCCGGCCACCTTTCAGCATCCGCTGTACAGCCTGCTGGGGGACTTCGTCATGTACCGCGACATGATCCTGGGCAAGGTGCCGTTCTAGAGCCGACCGGCCATCCGTCCCCGCGACCCTGCGGCCACTGCCATGGCCAGGCTCGACTTCCCCTGATAACCAGAGGCCGAACGATGAAGGCTCACGCGCGCTTCACCCACATGCAGGACGGCACCCAAGAGGACTGGGCGATCATCGCCGCAGATTTCAGTGCCTACGCCAAGCAATTGCCCGCCCGAATCCTCGCCCACCTGCAACTGCTGGAAGGCGACTTTGGCGGTTTCCCGGTGGACCGTCTGACCCATTCACTGCAGACCGCCAGCCGCGCCTGGCATGACGGGCGCGACGAGGAGTACGTGGTCTGCGCCCTGCTGCATGACATCGGCGACACCCTGGGCTCCTACAATCATCCGGATATCGCCGCCGCCATCCTCAGGCCCTTCGTCAGCCCGGAGAACCTGTGGATGGTGGAAAAGCACGGAATCTTCCAGGGCTACTACTTCTTCCACCATCTGGGCATGGACCGCCATCTGCGCGAGCAATTTTGCGAGCATCCGCTGTACCAGCGCACTGCCGAATTCTGCGCCAAATACGATGCCGCAGCCTTCGATCCGGCCTATGAAAGCCTGCCCCTGAGCTTCTTCGAACCCATGCTGCAACGGCTGTTCGCAAAGCCCCGGCAGTCCCTTTACAAGGCCGCCATGGAACAGTCCGCCGCCGACTGAGGCCCGACCGCTCTTGCTCAGGCCGGCTCCGCCATTTTCGTGAGCTCGGCCTTGAGCTGGGCTTCCCGGGCCTGGGCGTCGGCCAGGCGATAGAGTTCGATGCTGCCGTCCCAATGTTCGATCAAGGCGGTGCAGGACTCGACCCAATCACCGCAATTGAGATAGTCCACCTCGCCGACCTTGCGGATCTCGGCATGGTGAATGTGGCCACAGACCACCCCGTGCAGCTCGCGCTTGACGCACTCGTGGGCAATGGCCTCCTCGAAGTCACTGATAAAGCTCACCGCGGTCTTGACCTTGTGCTTGAGGTAGGCCGACAGCGACCAGTAACCGTAGCCATAACGCGCCCGCCAGTGATTGAGCCAGCGGTTGAGGGTCAGGGTGAACTCGTAGGCCGAGTCGCCGAGAAAGGCCAGCCAACGGTGATAGCGGGTGATGACGTCGAACTGGTCGCCGTGAATCACCAGCAGATGGCGACCGTCCGCCGTGACATGCACCGCTTCGTCCACCAGCTGGATATTGCCCAGGATCAGCTTGGAGTAACGACGCAGGAACTCGTCATGATTGCCGGTGACGTAGATCACCTCGGTGCCGCGCTTGCTCATGGTCAACAGGCGGCGGATCACATTGGTATGGGCCTGGGGCCAGTACATACCGCCGCGCAGCTTCCAGCCGTCGATAATGTCCCCCACCAGGTAGATGCGATCGGCCTGGTAGCCCTTGAGAAACTGCGCCAGGTGCTCTGCCTGGCAATCCCGGGTCCCCAGGTGCACATCGGAAATCCATAAGGTGCGTACCCGTTGCTTGCGGCTGGGCTTGGCGAGTTCGACATGGGTCATGGACGCTCTCCGGGATTTTTTGCGAGCTTGCGCCCCAGCGATTAATAGCCCATGACAAAAATGCGGCAATGCAATGACAGCCCGAACCGCCCGACTGGCGGTGTAGACTGCGCCTCTGCCAAGGAGACCGTGATGGGATCTATCCTCACTCTGCGCCATTACACTCACGACCTGATCGCCCACAGCCATGAGCACGCACAACTGGTGTTTGGCCTGTGCGGAAAGCTCGACTTCGAAGTCGAAGGGCAAGGCGGCCAGGTGCAGCAACAGAGCCTGATGGTGGTCCCGGCAGGCGCACGGCATGTCTGCGGCAGCCCCAGTGGCAGCCAGTGCCTGGTACTGGACGTGCCCGGCGAGCCATGGCTGCGGCAGTCCCTGGGCCAACACGCCGAAGCCAGCCAGCGCTTGCTCGACCAGCCCGGGCGCCTGACCCTTGGGCCAAGCCAGAGCCGCCTGGTCAACTGGCTGGCGGACAGCCCGGTGGACGATCCGCTGATCGCCGAGCAGGGCGCGGTGCTGCTGTTGGCCAGTCTCAACCACTGCACATCGGTTAACCCTGGCGAGCGACGGTTGCCCTACGCTGCCATGAACGCCCACATAGAGCGCCACGCCGCCCATCCGCTGCAGGTGGCCGATCTGGCACGAGTGGCCGGTCTTTCCAGCGCCCACTTGCACGCACGGTTCATCGCCGAGTGTGGCGACACGCCCATGGAGTACGTGCGGCGACGACGCCTGCACATGGCCCTGGAACTGCTGCGCGGCTCGACCCTGCCAGTCGGCGAGATCGCCAGTCGAGTGGGCTACAGCTCACAGAGCGCCTTCGCCGCCGCCATGCTGCGCCAATTCGGTCACTCTCCGCGCCGGCTCAGGCAGGGAGCCCAGGCTAATCTCTCGACAAAAAATCCCAGGATCGCGACAGACGCAGGCACCGGCCCTTCTTAAACTCAGCCGCAGCCCTTCAAGGCCATCACCGTCTTTCACCCAAGGATCAAGATGACTCCGCGTACCGCCCTTGGTGCCCTGCATATCGGCGCCCTGATGTTCGGCCTGACCGGCGTGTTCGGCAAACTGGCCGTCGCCTCGCCTGCCGTTATCGTGTTCGGCCGCGCGGCCTTTGCAGTGCTGGCCCTGGCTGGCTTCGCGCGCCTGGCCCGCGCCACGCCCTGGCACAAACTGGCCGCCACCGATTGCCGGCGCCTGCTGCTCAGTGGCCTGTTGCTGGCCGGACACTGGGTCAGCTTTTTCGTTGCAGTGAAGGTCGCCGGCGTGGCCATCGCGACCCTGGGCTTTGCCAGTTTTCCGGCCTTTACGGTGATTCTCGAAGGGCTGATCTTCCGCGAGCGGATCCGCCTCAATGAGATGCTGCTGGTGGTGCTGGTGAGTGTCGGCCTGGTGCTGGTGACCCCGGATTTCGATCTGGCCAGCCAGGCCACCACCGGCCTGCTCTGGGCCGTGGGTTCGGGCCTGCTGTTTGCTCTGCTGTCCTTGAACAATCGCGCCAGCTCTGGGCGCATTCCTGCGGTGCAGGCGGCCCTCTGCCAGAACCTGGTGGTCGCCCTGTGCCTGTTGCCGGTGGCGGCCCCCGAGCTTGCTCAGGTGCGGGCCATGGACTGGCTGTGGATCAGTCTGTTGGGGATTTTCTGCACCGGCCTGGCCCACAGCCTGTTTGTCGCCAGCCTGGCGGTGATCAAGGCGCGCACCGCGGCGGTGGTCTTCGCCCTGGAACCGGTCTACGGGATTACCTTGGCCTGGCTGCTGTTCGGCGAGAATCCGACGCTGCGCATGCTGATGGGCGGCGCCTTGATCATCGTCGCGATCGTGGTGTCGAGCCGACTCTCGACCGGTTCAAACAAGCAGGCCACCAAGGCGCCGGCCGGCTCTCACTGACCCCGATCGTTGTGTCCCAGGTCGCGCTCGGGATCGATGCAGTCGCGAACCCTTTGCTTGAGCACCTTGGCTTCGGGAAAGCCGCCATCGGCCTTGCGCTCCCAGATCTGCACGCCATCGCAGCTGATATGAAAGGTTCCCCCGGTAGCAGGCACCAGGGACACCTTGCCCAGATCGTCGCTGAAGGTGCTTAGCAGCTCCTGTGCCAGCCAGGCCGCCCGCAGCAGCCACTGGCATTGGGTGCAATAGGTGATGACCACTTCGGGTTTACGTTCAGTCATGGTACGGCGGACTCCTGGGTGCAAGGGCGTCGCTATAATAGCCGGCTTTATCGCCTGTCCCGAGATCCACGATGCGCCGCCTGCTGTCCTGCCTGTTGCTCTGTCTGCTGCCCCTGATCGCTCAATCCAGTGAAGCGCCGCGACCGAAAATCGGCCTGGTGCTGTCAGGGGGCGCGGCCCGTGGCCTGGCCCACGTCGGCGTGCTCAAGGCCCTGGAGGAGCAAGGCATCCGCATCGACGCGATCGCCGGCACCAGCATGGGCGCGGTGATTGGCGGGCTCTACGCTTCGGGCTACAAGATCGACGAGCTGGAGAAACTGGCTCTGAACATTGACTGGAAACAGGCCCTGTCCGATGCCCCGCCCCGGGAAGACGTGCCCTTTCGGCGCAAGCAGGACGATCGGGATTTTCTGGTCAAGCAGAAACTCAGCTTCCGTGACGACGGCAGTCTCGGCCTGCCCCTGGGGGTGATCCAGGGCCAGAACCTGGCGTTGCTGCTGGAAAGCAAACTGGCCCACGCCAGTGACACCCGGGACTTCGACAAACTGCCGATCCCCTTCCGGGCCGTGGCCACTGACATCGCCAGCGGCGAAAAGGTGGTGTTCCGCAAAGGCCACCTGCCCCAGGTCATCCGCGCCAGCATGTCGATTCCGGCGGTATTCGCCCCGGTGGAACTGGATGGCCGGCTGCTGGTGGACGGCGGCATGACCGACAACATTCCCCTGGATGTGGCCCGGGACATGGGGGTCGACATTGCCATTGTGGTGGACATCGGCACCCCGCTGCGCTCGCGCAAGCAACTCAATACCGTGGTGGATGTGCTCAATCAGTCCATCACCCTGATGACTCGACGTAACTCCGAAGAACAGCTAGCGACCCTGCACAAGGACGACGTGCTGATCCAACCTTCGCTGTCGAGCTTCGGCGTCACCGACTTCGGTCGCGCCCAGGAAGTGATCGACGCCGGCTATCGCGCCACCCGCATCCTCGACGCACGCCTGGCTCGCCTGCGCCCCGCCGAGCCGCAGGACGCGCAGTTGACGGCCGCGCGCCAGCCCAGCCAGCGCACGCCGATCATCAGCGCGATCAAGGTGGAGAACGACTCCAAGGTCAGCGATGAGGTCATTCGCTACTACATCCGCCAGCGGATCGGCGAGCCCCTGGACCTGGGCCGTCTGGAGACCGACATGGGCACCCTGTACGGCCTGGATTTCTTTGAGCAGGTGCAGTATCGCGTGACCCACAAGGGCCAGGACAACACCCTGGTGATCAGTGCCCGCGGCAAGCGCAGCGGCACCGACTACCTGCGCCTGGGCCTGAACCTGTCCGATGACATGCGTGGCGACAGCGCCTTCAATATCGGCGCCAGCTACCGCATGAACGGAATCAACAGCCTCGGTGCGGAGTGGCTGACCCGCGTGCAACTTGGCGACCAGCAGGAAATCTACAGCGAGTTCTACCAGCCACTGGACGCCGGCTCGCGCTACTTCATTGCGCCCTTCATCGCCGCCGAAGCGCAGAACGTTGAAGCGGTGCTGGACAACGATCCGATCGCCGAGTATCGCGTGGAACGCTACGGCCTCGGCCTCAACCTGGGACGACAGATCGGCAACAGCGGCGAAGTCCGCTTCGGTGTCGGCGAGGCCTGGGGCAAGGCCGATGTGCGCATCGGCGATCACGACTTGCCCAGCGAGCACTTCAACGAAGGCTATTACCAGTTGCAGTATTCCTTCGACTCACTGGACAACGTCTACTTCCCGCACTCCGGCGAGGACATCGGACTGACCCTGCGCCAGTTCGAACCCAGCCTGGGCTCGGACAACCGCTACCGTCAGTGGGAATTCAAGCTGGACAAGGCCTTGAGCAGCGGCCCCAACACCTTCGTCCTGGGCGGGCGCTACGGCCGGACCCTGGACAACGCCGAGGTGGTGACATCCAGCTTCCTCCTGGGTGGCGCCAGGCAGTTGTCGGGCTTCCGCCAGGACGCGTTGTCCGGGCAGAACCTCACCCTGGCCCGCGCGGTGTACTTGCGCCGGCTCACGCCACGCTCCTACCTGCCGCTGGACTTCCCGCTGTACCTGGGGGGCTCGCTGGAGCGTGGCCGGGTGTGGAACAACGACAACGCCTTCGACAGCGGCTATATCAACGCCGCGAGCATCTTCCTCGGGTTTGACACGCCGCTGGGGCCCTTGAATTTCAGCTACGGCTTCAATGACGACAACCAGAAGGCCCTGTCGCTGAACCTCGGCCAGACCTTCTGACAGACGCGCAAGTGCCGCACCGGGAGGCGCCATCAGCAGTATTCAGGGGTAGGCGAAAACAGGACGAACCGGGGTCAGGCAACCCCGGCGAAAGGCGTCAGGACTTTTCCAGATTGGCCAGGATGCGCCCATGAACGCGCATGCAGACCCGCAGGTCTTCATCGTCGACGCCAATGAACAATTCATGGCGCAGGGCGGTAGCAATGGTTTCGATCTGTTCGATCAGGGGCCGGGCGGAAGGACAGAGGACGATTTTCTTCGCCCGACGATCTTCCATTACTGCTTGGCGTTGAACCAGACCCTGGGTTTCCAGGCTGTCCAGCAGACGGGCCAGGGTTGGACCTTCCACGCCAACGCTTTGTGCCAGCTCACGCTGGGTTGGCGCGTCTTCGAAACGGGCCAGGTGCAACAGCACCAGCCAACGGGCCTGGGACAGGCCGAGCCCTGCCAGGCGGCGATCCAGTTCGGCACGCCAGCCGCGAGACATATGCGCCAGCTGCATACCAAAACGGTGTTCATCGGTTAACGGCATAAAACACTCATGATCAGACTGAAAATAAAGAAAACCTAATTATTAGTCAGCTAAGCATGCCCCTCGCCCGGAGGCAAGGCCTGTAAGGGACTGAATCGTTACAACATTGACGCACCCCCTCAAATTTCAAACTCCGACTGCAAAGCCGCGCGCACGCAATACAAAACCCCTTCAGGCACACGTCCGGCGAACAACTCGCTGATCTCGGCCACCGGAGGCAGTTCACCCTCACCGTCGAGGAAAGCATCCTGGATTTCTCCCAGCAGGTCTTCCGGCAGGTCCAGAGCCTGTTCCAGAGACAACTGCTGCTTGCCTATGGCTTCGGCCAGCAGGGTGTAGACATTCTTTTCCGTGCATTGCAGTTGCCCGGCGATCTGCAACGGCGTCATCCCGGCACGGGCCAGGGTGATCAGCTCGTGACGGATATCGGCAACCACCTTCGGCGCCTCGACACCACCTCCCAGCACTTCGAGGAAGGCCGCGCCATAACGCTCCAGCTTGCGCGCACCGACGCCACTGACCTCGGCCATCTCCGCCATGGAGCCGGGCTGGCTGCGCAGCATCTCCAGCAAGGTCGAGTCGGGGAAAATGACATAGGGCGGCACCCCATGCTCTTCCGCCAGCTTGCGCCGCAGGGCTCGCAGCGCTTCCCACTGCTCGCGCTCCTCGCCCCGTACCAGCTGGCTGGCCTGACTGGTGCTGCTTTTCGGGGAGCTTTGCGGCTTGAGATCGCGGCGCAGCTCCAGGGTCACTTCACCCTTGAGCAAGGGGCGACATGTGTCGCTCAAGCGCAGGCCGCCATAACCCTCCAGATCGATATCCGCCAAGCCGCGCGCCACCAACTGGCGGAACAGCGAACGCCACTCGCCTTCGCTGCGGGCCTTGCCGACTCCAAACACCGACAGATGCTGATGCCCGAAACTCCGGACCTTTTCCGTGTCCTTGCCCAGCAGTACATCCACCAGATGACCGACGCCATACCGCTGGCCGGTGCGATAGATCGCCGACAGCGCCTGGCGCGCCGGCTCGGTGGCGTCCCAGGTCTGCACCCCGTCGACACAGTTGTCGCAATGACCACAAGGCTGAGGCATGTCCTCATCGAAATAGGCCAGCAATGTCTGGCGCCGGCAGCGGGTTTCCTCGCACAGGGCCAGCATCGCATCGAGCTTGTGCTGCTCGAGACGCTTGTGGCGCTCGTCGCCTTCGGAGTTCTGCAGCATCTGCTTGAGCATCAGCACGTCCTGCAGTCCGTAGGCCATCCAGGCATCCGCCGGCAGGCCGTCACGACCGGCGCGACCGGTCTCCTGGTAATAGGCTTCCAGGGACTTGGGCAAGTCCATGTGAGCGACAAAACGCACGTTTGGCTTGTCGATGCCCATGCCGAAGGCGATGGTGGCCACCATGATCAGGCCCTCCTCGTTGAGGAAGCGTTTCTGGTGATAGGCCCGCAGTTCGTTGGGTAGGCCGGCGTGATACGGCAATGCAGTGAAGCCCTGCTCACAGAGGAAGGCCGCCACTTCGTCGACCTTCTTGCGCGACAGGCAATAGACGATACCGGCATCGCTGCGCCGCTCGTTGAGGAACGCCTGCAACTGCTTGCGCGGCTGCTCCTTGGGCACGATGCGGTAGAAGATGTTCGGCCGATCGAAGCTGGAGAGAAAGCGCTCGGCGTTCTGCAGGTGCAGGCGATTGACGATCTCTTCCCGGGTACGCTTGTCGGCGGTGGCGGTCAGGGCAATGCGCGGCACGTTGGGGAACATCTCCGCCAGTTGCCCCAACTGCAGGTATTCGGGACGGAAGTCGTGGCCCCATTGGGACACGCAGTGGGCTTCGTCGATGGCAAACAGGGCAATGTCGAGGTTCTGCAGGAACGCCAGCATGCGCGGCTGGACCAGGCGCTCAGGCGCCAGGTAGAGCATCTTCACCTCGCCGCGACGAATACGCGCCGCCAAGTCACGCTGCTGCTCGGCGCTCAGGGTCGAGTTCAAGGCGGCAGCCGCGACACCGAGTTCCTCAAGGGTGGCCACCTGATCGTCCATCAGCGCGATCAGTGGCGATACCACCACCGCCAATCCTTCGCGAAGCAGGGCCGGAACCTGGAAACACAAGGACTTGCCACCACCGGTGGGCATCAGTACCAAGGCATCGCCGCCACTGGCCACGCGCTCAATGATCGCACCTTGGCGACCACGGAAACTGTCGTAGCCGAAGATGTCCTTGAGGACGCGTTGAGCCTGTTCGAGCATGAAAAACTCCAAAAATCACCGAATTCCCTGAGCGCAGACTGGCCGAAAAACCGGCGCGCTTCACCGACAAATGCGTTAGCGGACTTGTCCGCAACTGCGTTCGGGCCTGCAGGGCATCACAAAACGCGGGAGTATACCCGAGCCCTACCCGACAGAGGGCGCGGACAAGGGACCGCTGGTAACCTTTAGAACCGCTCAAATCTGCCCCGTGGCTGGCTTGAGCGCGCAAGAAAGCCTAGAATTCAACATCGTTTATTCCCCAAGGTAGCCCGTCAATGTCCTTCGCTGAGCAACTAACCCGCCTGCAAGTCTTCCTCGACGCAGATGATCTGCACGACGAGGCGCTGGACTACGTGGCCGCTCACGGCTACCTGACCGCGCTGTCGATCTGTTCGGAAAGCGTTCCCGACCGCGAGTGGATCGACGCCCTCTTCGCCGAAGAGCCGCATTACCGCGACGACGCCGAACGCGAAGCCATCGAATCCACCCTGCTGGCCCTCAAGGCGCACATCGCCCGCCAACTGGCCTCCGACGAGGAATTCGAACTGCCCTGCGAACTCGACCTGGGCGACGACCCGGACGACTCCGACCTGCGCGGCTGGTGCATCGGCTTCATGGAAGGCGTGTTCCTGCGCGAAGCGGCCTGGTTCGAAACCGCAGAGGAAGAAGTCAGCGAGATGCTGCTGCCGATCATGGTCGGCTCTGGCCTGTTCGACGAGCAGCCGGAGTTCTCGGACATCGCCACCGATGCCAACCTGATGGACGACATGATCGTGCAGATCCCCGAAGCCCTGACGGCGTTGTACCTGCTGTGCAACGCTCCTGACGAAAAGCCCGCACTGCTCAAGCCTCGCCATCACTGAGTCGGCGCCTATGGCCAAGCCCATAGGCCAACGCCCCCGGGTACTGCGTTACGTTCTGCTGGCCATCGGCTGGTTGAGCGTAGCGCTGGGGGTCATCGGCATCTTCCTTCCGGTGCTGCCCACCACCCCTTTCCTGCTGCTGGCGGCCGCCTGTTTCGCCCGCAGTTCGCCGCGCTTCTACCAGTGGCTGGTGCAGCACCCGCGCCTGGGTCCATGGATATGCAACTACCTGGACGGCAACGGCATACCGCTCAAGGGCAAGGCGTATGCGATCGGCCTGATGTGGCTGAGCATCGGCCTCTCCTGCTACCTGGTGCCGTCAATCTGGGCCCGCAGCTTCATGCTGACCAGCGCGGTGCTGGTCAGCATTTACATCCTGCGGCAGAAAACCATGCGCACCTGAGACGCTAAACGGCGGCCCCACGTAGAGGCCTGCTCGCAGAAGAAAAGCCCTGCAACCTGGTCCCCGTTTCCGCCCGTCCACTTACCGGGAAGCCTTGGGACCATGGTTGCGTTGGTAAGTGTCTTCACCCATCGCGGCGATCTGCCCGTCGATCAGCGCCTCGAAGGGGCGCAGCAAGGGCTCGAAGGAGGCTGGCGCCTCCAGTACCTGCAACGCCTGGACAATGGCTTCCAGGGTCGACAGCGCCCCCGGCCCAGGGGCCTTGCGCAGGCGATAGCGCGAAGGCGTCGCGGCCGCCAGGGTTACTCGTGGCAAGGCCGCCAGCGACGGGTTGAGGTGCAGCAGCTTGCGCGCCTTGCGCCAGGTGCCGTCGGGCACCACCAGCAGCAAGGGTTCATCCGTCTCGGCGTAGGCCTGCAAGGGCTGGGCATCATCGGCCGGGAACAACAAGCAGGCCCGGCGTCCGGGCTGGGCGAACAGCGCAGGCAAGTCCTCGAACACCTCGCCAACCAGCAACTGAGCGTTACTCAACCCCAGCGCGGCCAGTCGCGCGGTGTTCAGGGCATGGTTGACCTCGCTGGGATGCTGCAACAGCAACACCCGGGTGCGACTGGACAACCGCGGGATCAGCGGGCACAGACAGTGGCCCGTGGGGCGCAGGCAACGCTCGCAGCGTGCTCGGGACATGGGAATTCCTTATGACTGGTTGAGCTGAGCCTTGAGCAGATCGCGGAAGGTCTGGATCAGCGGCTCACGGCCCCGGCCACGGCGCATGATCATGGAGAACGGCGCCTGATAACCGAAGGTCGCCGGCAGCAGCACCCGCAGATCGCCCTTGTCGGCCCAGGCCTGGGCATAGTGTTCCGGCAGGTAGCCGATGTAGGCACCGGACAGCACCAGGATCAGCTGCGCCTCCATGCTCTCCACGGTCGCCGCACTGTGCTTGAAGCCGTGACGGGCCAGCTCGGCCTGGCTCCAGTAGCCGCGCCCGACCATGCGCTGCTGGGTGATGACCTGCTCGGGAATGCGCCGCTCGCTGTACAGCGGATGCCGGTTGCTGCAATACAGCCAGTGCTGTTCGCGGTACAGCGGCATGTACACCAGGCCACTCATGCGCGTGGAAAAGGCGCCAATGGCCAGGTCCAGGCGATTGTCCTGCACCCCCAGCTGCAGCTCATGAGGACTCATCACCGACAAGTGCAAATGCACCGCCGGATGCTCCTGACTGTAGGCACCGATGGCCTCGGCGAACGGCAGCGCCTTGTCGCTGACGGTGGAGTCGATCACCCCCAGGTTGAGGGTCCCGCGCAACTCGCCCTTGAGGGCCGCGGCGTACTGTTCGAAACCCTCCAGTTCTGCGAGCAAGCGCAGGGTTTCCTGATGGAACAGTTCGCCCTTGCTGGTCAGGCTGAAGCCGCCCCGGCCACGGTGACAGAGCACCAGTCCCAGGGACGCTTCCAGCTGGCTCATGTAGGTACTGATGGCCGACGTCGAGAGATTGAGTTCGTGCTGGGCATTGGCGAACCCCTGATGGCGCACCACGCTGACGAAGATGCGCAATAGTTTCAGATCAGGTAAAGCGTTGGCCATGACAGGCTCCGATAACAGGCAACACAACCACTTCCCTGTGCCAAGAGAGCTTGCTTGCGCCGAGCGGCCAGGCAAGCCCGATGACCTCCATGCGCACTTTCAATCTGACCCTGCAACCCGGATAACGCAGGCTACGCCACCGAGCGGGTGCTCGCTCCCTCGCCACGTAGGGCCCTGGAAGCAGCGCGGGAGTCTAGCGCGACCCCGGCCATTAGTTTAGAAAAATCTGAACTAAGTATTTGTCCGTAGCGATTCTTTCGCCGCACTACATTTCGCAGAATCGGCCCACTCGGTTGAGCGGGCGACACCTGCTGCGCCCTCAGCCCCATAAATATAAAACAACGATGAGGCCTATCCCGTGGACAAGATTCTCCACCAACCACTGGGCGGCAACGAAATGCCGCGCTTCGGCGGCATCGCCACCATGATGCGTCTTCCCCATCTGCAATCCGCTGCCGGCCTGGACGCGGCCTTCGTCGGCGTGCCCCTGGACATCGGCACCTCGCTGCGCGCCGGCACCCGTTTCGGCCCGCGGGAAATCCGCGCCGAGTCGGTGATGATCCGCCCCTACAACATGGCCACCGGTGCCGCTCCGTTCGACTCGCTGTCGGTGGCCGACATCGGCGACGTGGCGATCAACACCTTCAACCTGCTGGACGCGGTACGCATCATCGAAGAGGCCTACGACGGCATCCTCGAACACAACGTGATTCCCCTGACCCTGGGCGGCGACCACACCATCACCCTGCCGATCCTGCGGGCCATCCACAAGAAGCACGGCAAGGTCGGGCTGGTGCACATCGATGCCCACGCCGACGTCAACGACCACATGTTCGGCGAGAAGATCGCCCACGGCACCACCTTCCGCCGCGCGGTGGAAGAAGGCCTGCTGGACTGCGACCGGGTGGTGCAGATCGGCCTGCGCGCCCAGGGCTATACCGCCGAAGACTTCAACTGGAGCCGCAAGCAGGGCTTCCGTGTGGTCCAGGCCGAAGAGTGCTGGCACAAGTCGCTGGAACCCTTGATGGCCGAAGTCCGTGAAAAGGTCGGCAACGGCCCGGTGTACCTGAGCTTCGACATCGACGGCATCGACCCGGCCTGGGCACCGGGCACCGGGACTCCGGAAATCGGTGGCCTGACCACCATCCAGGCCATCGAGATCGTCCGTGGCTGTCAGGGCCTGGACCTGGTGGGCTGCGACCTGGTGGAGGTTTCGCCGCCTTACGACACCACCGGCAACACCTCGCTGCTGGGTGCCAACCTGCTGTACGAAATGCTCTGCGTGCTGCCCGGCGTGGCCCACCGCTGAGTCCCGGCCCTGGGAGGGCTGGTGCCGCGCTCGAACACGAGCGCGGCCATGGATCCGTCATGCAAAGGAGCGCAACACCTTAGCCAACGTGATCGGAGCAGATCATGAATAACAATAAAGAACACCGCCTCAACCACATGAACAACGGGGACGCACAGATCCCCGCCTCGCGCTGCAGCACCCTGTACGACCTCTCTCGAAACAGGCCGCCCTTGGCCTGAACTGCCCAGCAACCGCAGCTCTTGCGACAGACCGGTCGCCACCGGTCGAACGGTTGGCCGTCCGCATCAGCGGGTGGCAACAACAATAACAATTTGCTTTTGAGGACCCGAACATGGGCTTGGATATTCTCGTAGTACTGATTTATGCCGCCGGCATGATCACCCTGGGCTGGTACGGCATGCGCCGGGCCAAGACCCGTGACGACTATCTGGTAGCCGGCCGCAATCTCGGGCCGGGCTTCTACCTGGGGACCATGGCAGCCACCGTACTGGGCGGTGCCTCGACCATCGGCACCGTGCGCCTGGGCTACGTCCACGGCATTTCCGGCTTCTGGCTCTGTGGCGCCATCGGCCTGGGCATCGTCGGGCTCAGCCTGTTCCTGGCCAAACCCTTGCTGAAACTGAAGATCTACACCGTCACCCAAGTGCTGGAGCGCCGCTACAACCCTGCGGCACGCCATGCCAGCGGCCTGATCATGCTGGTCTATGCCCTGATGATCGGCGCCACCTCGACCATTGCCATCGGCACCGTGATGCAAGTGCTGTTCGGCTTGCCGTTCTGGGTATCGATCCTGGTGGGTGGTGGTGTCGTGGTGCTCTACTCGACCATCGGCGGCATGTGGTCGCTGACCCTGACCGATATCGTGCAGTTCCTGATCATGACCATCGGCCTGGTATTCCTGCTGATGCCGCTGTCCATCGTCGACGCCGGCGGCTGGGACACCCTGGTGGCCAAACTGCCGGCCAGCTACTTCGACTTCACCGCCATCGGCTGGGACACCATCCTCACCTACTTCCTGATCTACTTCTTCGGCATCTTCATCGGCCAGGACATCTGGCAGCGGGTGTTCACCGCCCGCAGTGAAGGGGTAGCCAAGGTTGCGGGGACCGCCGCCGGCATCTATTGCGTGCTCTACGGCCTGGCCGGCGCACTCATCGGCATGGCCGCCAAGGTGGTCCTGCCGGATCTGGATAACGTCAACAACGCCTTCGCCAGCATCGTCCAGACCAGCCTGCCCAACGGCATTCGCGGCCTGGTCATCGCCGCCGCGCTGGCCGCCCTGATGTCCACCGCCAGCGCCGGTCTGCTGGCCGCCTCCACCACCGTGACCCAGGATCTGCTGCCACGCCTGCGTGGTGGTCGCCAGAGCGGCAACGGCGACGTCCATGAAAACCGTATCGCGACCCTGCTGCTGGGCATCGTGGTGCTGGGCATCGCCCTGGTGGTGAGTGACGTGATCAGCGCCCTGACCCTGGCCTACAACCTGCTGGTGGGCGGCATGCTGATTCCGCTGATAGGGGCCATCTACTGGAAACGCGCCACCACCGCCGGTGCCATTACCAGCATGTCCCTGGGGTTCATCACGGCCCTGTTCTTCATGTTCAAGGACGGCCTGGACGCCAACACCCCGATCTACTACAGCCTGGCCGTGGGCCTGGTGAGTTTCGTGGTGGTGAGCCTGCTCTCTCGGCGCCCGGCGCCGCTGGCCAACGCGATCTGACCTGAAGTCGGACGCCTGAAGCTTTTCTTCGACGGGTGCGGCGTCGGTGGCCGCACCCGTTTTTTTTCGCCCACAAAAAAGTGCCCAGGCGCTGGGCGGGCAAAACAGCTGAGTGCTGCAGAAGCGAGGCAGTGGACCGAAACTATAGGGATTGGCGCGACCACTCCGGGGTCAGGCCCAGAGTCTCGCGGTGGAAGAAATCAGGCGCGAGACGGAGCCTGCACTCCGCACTCGCGGCAAGCTCAACGGCGACGTTGCTGACGGCGCCGCAGCTCCTCGTCGGTAGGAATCGGCACCGGTTGCAGCGGTGGCTCGATCAGGCCCAAAGCGACGCCAAGGTCGTGAAGCCAGCTTTGCAGTTTGTCTTTCATAGTGCCCCCTCAGGGTCGTGCCGAGCGGCGGTACTGCGCCGCCTCAAGCAGATAATAGTCCTAACTTTTCCCGCGCGCTGCCTCGCAATCGCAATGAACTGTTACTGGATTGAGACGAATCGGCCATGACGATTCAGCCACTGGCCCGCAGCACCGGTGTCTGCTGCCCAAAGGCGCCCTGCTGCAGTTCGATCCAGGCATTGAGGTTGGCCCCCAACATGCCCTTGCGCCACATCAGCCAGGTGGTGGTGTGGGCGAACGGCTCGGCCAAAGCATGCACAGCCACGCTTTCGCGCCCCGGCAGGCTGTCGAGCATCGACTGGGCCATCAAGGCCACCCCGGAACCGGCGATCACACAGGCCAGCATGCCCTGATAGGACTCGATCTCCATGGCCCGGCCCATGGCGGCGTGATAGTGGGCAAACCAGGACTCCAGGCGCATGCGATAGGAACAGCCCTGACGAAAGGTGAACACCGCCCGGCCCTGCACATCCCGGGCAGTGCGCACCGGAGGGTGATCGGCCTCACTGATCAGTACCAGGGTTTCCTCGCACAACGGCACCCCGTCCAGCCCTGCCAGTTCCAGGGGGCCATCCACCAGGGCCGCGTCCAGGCGTCCGCTGAGCAAGCCTTCCAGCAACTCGCCGCTGGGCCCGGACTGCACTTGCAGGTTCACCGCCGGATAGGTCCGGTGATAGCGCGCCAGCAGCGCCGGCAGATGAATCGCCGCCGTGCTGTACATGGTGCCGAGGACGAAATCCCCGGCCGGCTGACCGCCCTGCACCGCGGCATGGGCTTCGTCGTGCAGGGCGAACAGCCGCGCGGCGTAATCGAGCAGCACCTTGCCCGCTGGCGACAGTTGCAAGCGCTGGCGCTCGCGCAGGAACAGCTCGACCCCCAACTGCTCCTCCAGTTGCTTGAGCCGGGTCGAGAGATTCGACGGCACCCGATGCAAGCGCTCGGCGGCCCGTGTAATGGAACCCTCCTCGGCCACCGCCTGGAAAATACGCAGTTGGCTGAACTCCATGACCTTCTCCAAAACTGAACAAGTTTCTCACTATTATTCATTTTTAAGGAAAGTCAATCCGCCCTAGCCTGACGGTCATTGTCCTTGCCGATGGAAGACCACCATGTCCCCCTTGCTGCGCCTGCTTGCCAGTTTCATTGCCCTGATGATGGCCATGGGCATTGGCCGCTTCGCCCTGACGCCACAGTTGCCGCACCTGATCAGCGAAGGCCAGGTCGACCTGACCGCCGCCGGACTGATCGCCGCCGCCAACTACCTGGGCTATTTCATCGGCGCTCTGGACGCCATGTTCGCCCGGCGCCCAGCCCAGGTGCGCCTGCGCCTATTGGGCGGCCTGTGGCTGTGCGTACTGCTGACCCTGGCGTCGTTCTGGGCCCAGGGCTTCTGGGCGCACCTACTGCTACGCTTCGGCACCGGCCTGGCCAGCGCCTGGGTGCTGGTGATGATCACGGCCCTGAGCCAGCCACTGGCCTTGGCGGCAGGCCGGCCACGCCTGGGCGCCCTGGTGTTTGCCGGCCCGGGACTGGAATCATGCTCACCGGGCTGCTGGCCCTGGGCGCCAATCTGCTGGGGCAGAGCTCGGCCAACCTGTGGCTGCTGTATGGCGTCGTGGCCTTGTTGATGCTGCTGGCGATCCTGCCGATCCTGCCCCGGACCTCCCGCAGCCAGCATGCAGCCCCACCGCCGAGTGCGGAAAACGAGCAAGGCGTGGGCCGCCTGGGGCTGGTCTACGGCCTGTACGGCGTGGGCTACATCATCCCCGCGACTTTTCTCTCGCAGATGGCCAGCGCGCGCTTTCACGGCCAGTGGCAAGCCGATCTGTTCTGGCCCGGCTTCGGCCTGGCCGCCGCCCTGGGAGTGGCCCTGGTCAGCCTGCGCCGACACCGCCCGGACAGCACTCGGCACTGGCTGATGGCGACCCTGTGGCTGCAGGCCGCGGGGGTCTTTGCTTGCCTGCTGGGCAGTGGCCTGGGGCTGGTCCTGGGGGTGTTGCTGTGTGGCACGCCATTCCTGGCCTGCATGCAACTGGTCATGCAGCGCTCACGGGAACTGGCGCCCCAGTCGGCCCAGCGCAATGCCGGATTGCTGACCGCCTGCTTCGCCATGGGTCAGTTGAGCGGTCCATTGCTGGCGGCCCTGAGCAGTCATTTCAATGGCAATCTGCAGCCGGCGCTGGTGGTCGCAGGCTGCGGCTTGCTGCTCAGCGCCAGCCTGCTCTGGCAACCGCGGTCCGCGCCACAGCGCTGCCCGCTGGCGTCCTAGACAGCGGCTTACAGCAAGCGCTTGATCCGCCGACGCAACCATTGCTCGGCGCTGACAAAAGTGATGCCCAGCAGCACCAGCATGGCGCCGAGCACAAAGTTGAGACTCAATGGCTCACCCAGCAACAGGACACCGAAGGTCACGCCGAACATCGGCGTCATGAAGGAAAACACCGCCAGGTTTGCCGCCAGATAGCGGCGCAACAGCCAGAACCAGGTCAGGTAGCTGAAAAACGACACCACCAGCCCCTGGAACAGCACGCTGGCCACCGCCACCGGGGTCAGGCTGACGTGGGTCACCTGACCGCTGAGCACGGCAATCAGCAGCAGGCCGACAAACCCGACGATCAGCTGATAGAAGAGGGTCAGGGTGGCGGGCGCCTCCGACAGCCGTGAAGCCCGCACCACCACCGTGGTCGCTCCCCAGGCCAGGCCCGCCAGCAATCCCAGCAGATCGCCCAGGAGCATGCGCCGGTCCAGGTTGTCGAGGGAGATGCCACCGGCAAAGGCGATGCTGATGCCAATGAAGGCGAGAACGATCCCCAGCCATTGCAAGGGCCGCAAGCGCTCACTGGGCAGCAGCCAATTGACCCCCAGGGCGGTGAAGATCGGCGCGGTATAGAGAAACACCGACATGTGCGCGGCACTGGTGAGCTTCAGGCCTTCGGCAATGAACAGGAACTCCAGGCCAAACAGGGCCCCGGCCAGCAAGCCGCCGCGCCAAGTGCTGGAAACCTGGGACCAGCCGCCCTTCCAGCACATCAGCAGGGCCACCAGCAGCGCCGAGATTCCGGAACGGGCGGCCGCCTGCATCACCGGGGCAATGTCCGCCGCGGCCCACTTGATCATCACCTGCTGTACGCCCCAGATCAGGCACAACCCCAACATCACCTGCAGGGCAAAGCCGTCGGCGCTGCGCCGTTCGATGCTCACCACAGTGCCTCACAGTGTTTGAATGACATGACACCTACCCAAGATAAAAAAGTTACGCCCCAGCGGGCTGAACAGCGCTGCAAAACCCAGTGGCAAACCCGCTCAGACTTGCGGCCCGCGTCCAGCACCGGGTGCCCAACGGCAGGCACAGAAGACGCCGAAACCACTGGCCAGGGCACTGACCAGCGTGCCCCAGGCCATATCCAGCAGCGCCAGGGATGCCGGCCAGGCCTGCAAGGTCGCCCAGTTGCTCAGATCATAAGTGCCGTAGGACACCAGCCCGAGCAGCGCCCCCAGGCGCGCAGCCCGACGCCAGCCACCCTGTTGCAGGGCGGGGCGTACCGCGAACAGCAGGCAACCACTCACGTAGAGGAGGTAGAACAGAGCCGCCGGCAACAGCCGTGGCTGTTCCAGCAGCAGCGAACCCAGCTGGGCCCGGTAGGTGGGGCCCATCATCAGCCCCAGCCAAAGCGCGTCGAGCAGCAGGAACGCCAGCAGGGTGGCGAGCCAGGCGACCAGAGTGGTTTTCATGAGACTCGCCTGCAGCGTGAAGTGAGTGTCAGCTTAGCTCGATGCGATCCGCGTGGATGACAATCTGACCCTGTTTATAGAGGGCGCCGATGGCCTTCTTGAAGTTGCCCTTGCTGACCCCGAACAAACTGCTGATCAATGCCGGGTCGCTCTTGTCACTGACGGCCAGGGAGCCATTGTTCTCGCGCAACTTGGCGAGGATCTTCGAGTTCAGACTGGTGGCCGCAGCTTCACCCACAGGTTGCAGGCTCAGGCTGATCTTGCCGTCGGCGCGGACTTCCTTGATGAAGCCTTTCTCTTGCATGCCGGAGCGCAGGAACTTGAACACTTCGTTCTTGTGAATCAGGCCCCAGTGCTTGTTATTGATGATTGCCTTGAAACCCATGTCAGTGGACTCGGCCACCAGCAAGTCGACTTCCTGGCCCACTTTGTAGTTGGCGGGCGTCTTGTCCAGGTAGCGATCCAGGCGGGCCGTGGCGGTGATACGACGGGTGTGCTTGTCCAGATAGACATGCACCACGCAGTATTCGCCAGCATTCATCTGGCGCTTTTCCTCGGAGTACGGCAGCAACAGATCCTTGGGCAACCCCCAATCCAGAAATACCCCGATGCTGTTAACTTCGACAACTTTAAGACTGGCGAACTCGCCGACTTGAACTTTCGGCTTTTCAGTAGTTGCGATTAACTTGTCGGCACTGTCCAAGTAGACAAAAACATTCAACCAGTCTTCATCTTCACTGGGAATATCCTTGGGAATATAACGGTTGGGCAGCAAGATCTCGCCGTCCGCCCCGCCATCCAGATACAAACCAAAGTTAGTGTGTTTTACCACTTGCAAACTGTTGTAGCGCCCGACTAAAGCCATTTCCAATACCCTCGTTACGTGGGCGGCATTCTACCTGTTTTCCACAGTTGCGTTGATGCTCCTGAGTCACCCACAGGAAAAAGCCACGAACGGCCTTGATTTTTCTGGCCTTGGCGCCGTTCAAGCGGCCATTCGTCAGGCAAAGGCGCACCGGCCTGACCGGGACCCGCAGCGCCAGGTCCGCCTCGCCGCCCAGTAGTCCTTATTTAAAACAGCCACTTAGGTAGATATCAGCGAGATCAACTTAGAAAAAAACACAAAAAGCGGCGCGTTATTCCAGAGGATATTTACCAAGCAATTGTCAAGTATTTCTGATAAGATGCCTGGCCAAATTAATTTTCCAGAAAGGTTAAATGGCCGCCATGCGAGTAAAAGCCTCCAACAGCAAAGCAAAACCAGCTCCCGCCGTTGAAACCAGCGAATCGATCAACGAACAAATCGCAGCCTTCCTCAAATCCGGCGGCGAAATCCAGCAAATCGCCAAAGGCGTCAGCGGCCAGACTTTCGGCCCCTCCAAACAGATCAGCCTCGGCAAAAAGTAATTCCCCTCGCTCTATCCTGGTCCCTTAGCGCTTTGCCCTCAAAGCGCTAGGACTGGCACCCAGCTCCCCACCCAACTCCAGCAAAAATCGACGAACGGCCCTCATCCCCTGGCATTCGCCGGTATTCTTGCCGCCTTCCGGATAAATCGTTTCAGCCGACTTTCAGGTTGTCACTCCCCGCCGTTCAAGGAGTGCTGCATGCGCACACCCGCCACACTGGCCCTCAGCCTGCTACTGGCCTGCCCCATCGCCCTGGGCCAGATAGTCCAGCGAGAACTGGGCGACTTCGACCTCAAGCTGGGCACCAGCCCCAGCCGCAGCATGGCCCAGGACCTGGTCAAGCCTTCGTCCAGCGGCTCGTTCCATGGCGGCCTCGACCTGAGTCACGACAGTGGCTGGTACGCCGGCCAATGGTCCCCGAGCATGGGCCTGAGCCCTTCCAGCAAACTGGAAGTGGATTCCTACCTGGGCTTCAAGCAGCCCTTCGAGCAGACCCTGGGCTACGAGCTGGGGATGATCCACTACAACTACCCACAGTGGCGGCCCCAGGACAGCCAAGAGTTCTACGGCGGCCTGACTCTGCTGGGCAGCCGCTTTGGCGCGGCCTTCAGCAACGCCCCGGACAAACGCAACAGCACAGTGTTCGCCGACTTGGGCGGCCACCCGCCGTTTGGCATCGGCGTCAGCGTCAAATACACCACCTATCGTCTGAACAATCGCGTCGCCGTGGCCAACGCTGGCTACGTGGCCGGCTTCAACGACTGGTCGATCAAGCTCTCGCGTCCCTGGCTGGGGATCGACCTGAACCTGATCTACAGTGACTCCAGCCTCAGCGGCAACGACTGCAGTGCCTACTCCGGGCACAACCCCCAGTGCGATGGCCTGCTCACCTTCAAGGCTGAGCGAGCGTTCTACTGAACCGCTGAACTGCGGGGCGCGTTCAGGGTTCAGATACAGAAATCCGCTCCCTGCAAGGACTCGCACATGTCGCGCCACTGGCACTTGCTCATTCCGCTCCTGATCATCAGCCTGCTGCTGGGCGCCTGCAGTCGGGTCGGCCTGGCCTATCGCAACCTCGATGTGATCATTCCCTGGACCCTCAACGACTACCTGGACATGAACCGCGAGCAGAAGAGCTGGTTCAACCAGCGTCTGCAGCAGCACCTGAGCTGGCATTGCACCACCCAACTGCCGGGCTACCTGGACTGGCTCGATCGCCTGCAAGCCATGGTGCAGAGCAATCAGGTCAGTGACCAAGCCCTGCAACAGCGAACCCAGGAAGCCAAGCAAGCCATCGCCGAAACCGCGCGGCAGATCGTGCCCTCCGCGGTCGAGCTGCTCCAGGGCCTGGACGACGGACAAGTCGCCGAGATGAACAAGGCCCTTGCCAAGGACCAGCAGGAACATCGCGAGCAGTACCTCAAGCCCTCTCTGGCGCAGCAGATCGAACAGCGCAGTCAGCGCATGAGCCAACGCCTGAAAACCTGGATCGGCCCCTTGAGCCCCGGCCAGCAACGACGCATCGAGCAGTGGTCGGCGTCCCTGGGCGAGCAGAACCAGCAGTGGATCGCCAACCGCATCCACTGGCAGGCACAATTCAGCGCCGCCGTGGCGCAACGGCAAAACAGTGATTTCCCACAACGTATCGAGCAACTGCTGGTGAACCGCGAGCAGTTATGGACAGACGATTACCGTCAGGCCTACGCCCACACCGAACAGGCCGCCCGCCAACTGCTGGTGGACCTGATGGCCACCAGCAGTCTTGAGCAGCGTCAGCGCCTGCTGAAGAAGATCGACAGCGTGCGCCAGGATTTCGCACAACTGAAATGCCTGCAAAATGCCCACCGGGATCCGCCCTGAGCTAGGCGATCTGAGCCTTGGAGGCCAGCACGTCGAAGGTTTCCGGCACCAGGGCATCGGCCTGCTCATCCAGCACCTGACGAGGATGCTCATGACCCGGAATACTGCTGTCGAGCAGGCACAGCAGGCTGGAACCCCGGGGCGTCAGGATGAAATTCTCACCATTGCCCCCCTCTTCCTCGGGCCGGGTTTCGATAAATCCCCGATCCAGAAGCAGCTTTTCGTACTCGGTAGCAGTGACTTTCAGATCATCCAGGTTACCGGTGGACTCACCTTGCGCCGCCTTGGCCGCCGCATGCTGCTCGGCATAAGGACGCGGAGTAAAGCTGTGGCCGGCGCCGTTCTGCACTTCGTGCAGCAGCCGTTCGATCAGGTCCCAGTTGTAAGTTGTCATGCTGATTCAACCTCCAGACAAGAGCAGGAAATGCCTTCACAGGTTGTGACCGGCAGGCCCTTCAGCCGTTCAGGAAATCCACCCCAGGCCTGCGCGCCCTGAGCGGAAAACCGCTGGGCGGTTTGTCGATCCGCCCCGGAGTCAAACGACTAGCGTGTGTAAGACGCTTCGCCCACAGCCAGAGGAGAGATGTCATGCCCGCTACCGATCATCCCGTGGTCTCCCGGGAACAATGGCTACAAGCCCGCAAACAGCACCTGATCCACGAGAAGGCCTTCACCCGCCAGCGCGACCAGCTCAGCGCCGAACGCCGGGCGCTGCCCTGGGTAAAAATCGACAAGCCCTATCAGTTTCAAGGCCCCGACGGCCCGCTGAGCCTGGCGGACCTGTTTGGCGAGCACAGCCAACTGCTGGTCTACCACTTCATGTTCGGCGCCGGCTGGAAAGATGGCTGCAAGGGCTGCTCGTTCCTCGCGGACCACTTCGATGGCGCCAATCAGCACCTGGCCCACCACGATGTGGCGCTGGTGGCGGTGTCCCACGCGCCCTACGCCGAATTCCAAGCCTTTCGCCAACGCATGGGCTGGCATTTCGACTGGTACTCCAGCGCCGGCGACGACTTCAACCAGGACTTTGGCGTCAGCCTCAGCGACGAGCAACTGACCCAGGGAAGCGCCAGCTACAACTACGAACAGGTCAGCGGCGATGAGCGGGAGCTACCCGGCCTGAGCGTGTTCTATCGCAACCCGCACGGTGAAATTTTCCACACTTATTCCACCTATGCCCGCGGCCTGGACCTGTTGCTGGGGGCGTACAACTTCCTCGATCTGACGCCCAAGGGGCGCAACGAAGAACAGATCATGGACTGGGTTCGACACCACGACCGTTATCAGGAAACACCCCGGAACAAGGGCAGCAGTTGCTGCTGTGACGACTGACAGCCTGTTCGCCGGCAGAAACCTACCGTAGGAGCCGGCTTGCCGGCGAATCGCACACACAATTGGCACAAATCTGCGGCAGACTGCGACGATTCTCCCAGCCAACTAATCTGAAGACATGAGCGCCGCCTACCACAGCCTCCACGAATACACCCTGCGCATGAACCGGGTGCTGGAGCACATCGACCAACATCTGGACCAGCCCCTGGAGCTAGAGGATCTGGCGCGGGTGGCGCATTTCTCGCCCTACCACTTCCACCGCCTGTTCAGCGCCTGGGTCGGCGAGCCCCTGGGCGCCTACCTGCGCCGCCGACGCCTGGCCTGCGGCGCCTACCTGATGGCCAGCCGACCCGCAGCCTCGATCCTGGAAATCGCGCTGGAAGTCGGTTTTGGCTCCGGCGAAGCCTTCTCCCGGGCCTTCAAGCAACATTTCTCGGTCTCCCCCAGCACCTGGCGCGACACCGAACCCAAACGCTGGCACCGCCGCCTCGACGACATCCGTGAACGGCGCCTGCGTGAATTGCGCAATCCTGATCAGACCCACATTCCCGCCTTCGACGATCCTGACGCCTTCATTCACCTGAAGGAAACAACGATGAACGTCACCCTGCAGCAACTGCCCGCCAGCCGCGTGGCCTACCTGCGCTACATCGGCGCCTACGGCCCGGGCATTGGCGTTTTCTGGCGCGAAACCGCCGCGCCATGGATGCTCGAACACCAACTGTTCAACCGCGTGCGCTACGGCATCGGCCACGACGACCCGGACCTCACCCCCGCCGACAAATGCCGCTACGACGCCTGCGTCGAAGTGCCCGAAGACTTCAAGGCCAGCCCTCCCGCCGTGATCACCACCCTGCCCGGCGGCCTGTACGCCGTGGCCCACTACCGTGGCCTGGGCCCAGCCATCGCCGACGCCTGGATCGAACTGTGCCGCGACTGGCTGCCCAAGAGCGGCCTGCAGTTCGACCCGCGCCCGGCGTTCGAACGCTATCCGGCGGATGCGTATTACGACGTCAAGACGGGAGAGCTGGAGTGTGAGATTTGTATTCCGGTGAAAAAGCTGTAACGCAGCCCCATCACCAGCCAGAAACGATACGGGGGAGCCCATGCTCCCCCGTGCCTTGCTCCTTGAACCCTGCGCTGTGCTAGAGACTGTCGCTGGTGGAGAAGCCGCCGCTGTCACGGGAGCGGGTGCTGCTCGATGAACTGCTGGGCGAGCTATTAGACGAGCTGCTGGAACTGCCCCACAAACTGCTGGAGCCTGATGATCCGGAGCTGCGGCTATTGCTTGCCTGGGCCGCCGACAGTGCGCCCTTCATGAATCCGACCATCAGCGAGTCGACATTGCTGCGTCTCGACGCGCTCTGGCTGACCCGACCGGCCTCGCTGGCCAACAGGCTGCGTTCCAGTTGCTTGGCGCGCTCGTATTCGTTCTGCGCCTCCTCACACTGTCCTTGCAGGAAAGGCACGCGCACCCGCAATTCATCCAACTCGGCACGCAGCTCACGCACCTTGCGCACCAGCACATCGTCCTCCTTGCCGGCGGTTTGTGCTGCCAGACGCTCCAACCTGTTGTCGCTCATCTCAGCCAATTGCTCAGCCAGCAACGCCGACGCCTGGGCCAGGTATTCGTCACGTTTGGCGCTGTAGGCATCCAGGCTCGCATGCACCTCGTTGGCCTGGGCCTTGGCCACTTCCACCGCCTGCAAGGCGCTCTGCAGTCGCTGCTGAAGCGCAATGAACTCACCGCCGGTTGAAGCCTCCTGGTAGAGCTGCGACAGCTTGGCCTGTTGCGCCGCTTCCTCTTTTTCCAGGCGACTGGCGGCGCTTTCGTTGGCCTGCTGAATGGCCAACAGGGTCTGCTCGGTGCGCCAGTTTTCGGTGAAGTTGCACAGCTTGGCCGCCCAACGGTCCAATTGCCGCCAAGGTGTCCAGCTCGGATAGCCCTCGGTGCCAAACTTGCGGCCTTTCAGATACAGGTACAGCCGATCCACCTGGAACCCCTGCAGCTTGGTCCGGCACTCATCACGCAGCTCCTCATAGGACTCGGAGGCCGCCACCCGAGCCGCTTCGGCTTCGCGCAGCGCCTGCACCTGGCGCTGATAAGCCGGGTCATCGGCCAGTTGCCGATCGATCCCCGCCACCCGGGCCTGCAACTCTCCGGACACGCCCATCGCCGCCTGCAATTGCTGCGCTACTGCGGCCTCGGCCGTGGCCAGGCGCTCACGCAATTGCGCTTCGCCCTGGTTGCGCTGGTCAAGCAAGCGCTTGACCTCAGCCGACTGCTGGCCGCCGCCCTTGAGCTGGTGGCCGGCAATCCGCGCCAGGGCGTCGCTGATGTCCTGCTCCAGACGCAATTCCCGCTCATGGGCGTTGGACAACTCCTGCTGCAATTTGCGCAGTTCATACTCGTAGCGCCGGGAGTTTTCACTCAGGGTCGCCATCATGCTGTTCGCGCTCATCACCACTCCAGGATGTAGGCAGGCTTGGCGGTGGTCCGCCCTTTGAGGAACTTGAAGCTCAAGGAATTGGCATCCTTGCTGCCCAGGCGCCGGTTATCCACATGGCCGTCGGCCAGCTTGTCGTTCTTGACCTCCTGATAGGTGGCCTGATTGACCCGCACGCCGAAGACACTGGCGTAGCGCTTCTCCCCGGTCTCGATACTGGTGATCGGCACCGGCAGCACATTGCCGGCCGCATCGGTGGCCTCGGTCAGCAGGTACCAACTCTTGCCCCCGGTGGGATCGAAGTTGCGCTCGACCATGGATTTCTCACCGGCACGGCTGACGATGTCCAGGGTCAAGGGCGTCTTGGCAAACGCCAGCAACTGCTCGATCTCCTTGAGCCCACGGGTAGTAGTCGCCACATCCAGGGCCTGAATCGCCTGCTCCACCTGGCTCAACAGCAGCTGGAACTGCGCCGCATCCGCCTGGCTCAAGTTCATCTGGCGCACGCTGGCCCGAGCCGCCTCAAGGGTGGCGAGGTAGTTGGGGTTCAGGCTTTGCTGGTCGGTCAACCTGACCGCCTGGTCGACCTTGGCCATGGCGCGCGCCGCGCCCCTGTTGTCAGCCTCTTCCAAGGCCCCTTGAGCCTCTTTGGCGGCCGCCGCGACCTCGGGCACAACCTTGCTGGCCACGAGAAACTCGCGACTGGCGGTCAGGCTCTTGAGTTTCTGCACCGCCGTCAGAAGGGTGTCGATCTCGTCCAGTTGCGAGCGCACATCCTTGAGCGAGGTGACACTTCTTCTCAAGTCGATTCTGGCATTGGAGACCATAGCGCCGTCGTTGAAACTGCGCTGCTCCTCAGGCACGGCAAACTGCGGCAACTTGATCGCTGTCTGCTGGCGAGCCGTCGCCAACCGACTCTTGGCCTTGTCCAGCAAACGCCCCGCTGATGCGAGCTGCGAGCTTGCGACCGCTGGCTCCAGCTTGGCGATCTGCTCCTGCAACAAAAACACCTGCTGGGTGCGCGAGTGCGCCTCGTTCTGCAGGCCCACCAGATCGGCATAGGTATAGCGGCGCTGCTCCTTGAAATCGATGATCACGTGGGTCCAGGCATTCAGCGAAAACAGGACAATAGGCGTCCAGATCGCCACCCATTTCAACCAGTGATAACGACGCAGGTAACCGTCTGCCAAGCTCTGCTCCCACCAGCGCAGCGTCGGCGCTTCGTACGTCAGACGCGTAGCAAAGTACTTGCGCACCCCCTGCTCCACCAGCGCATCCTCGACCTCGACGCCCTGGGCCTTGTAGAACTCACGAATACGCTCGGCCACCGCTTTGCGGTGCTTGGGCAGGTCCAGGTACTTCTGGATCTCGGTCTGGTTGTGGCGCAGCTCATCGATCAGCGCCATGGCGCCCATCTGTTCGCTGAGAGAAACCCCGCTCACCTCACACCCCCTTCTGCAGGAGCGCGGTGAAGCGGCGCTTGCTGTCCTCGGTCACCGACTCGATCTCGGCCGCGGCCGAGGCCGATTCCTTGCGCAGCTCCTGGATCAGGCTCAGGCTGCTGGCCTGGAACTCCACCACCGCATCGGCCAGGGCCTTCACCGAACTGGCCTTGAGGCTGGAACCGTAACCGGCCTTGAGCGCCGCATTGAGCTGATCGCCACCGACCCGCGCCTGCACTTCAAGGCTGGTGTTGATGCCGTCGGTCATGGCGTTCAGGGTCTGGGTGGTTTCCGCCAGACCGCCGGAAGAAGTGAAACCCGCCGCCAACCCGGTGAGCACAATCTCGTTGGTAGCGAAGAAACTCACCGCCCGCTGATACAGGCGCTCCTTCACCGCGTGGTACTGATTGAGCCGGGCAAACACCAGCTCCGCCGCGCCATAAGCGGCCTTCAACTGATCGGCAATGTCAGTGATGATCTGGAAGCGCTTGTCTTCATCCTGCAGATTGCGCAGGGCCACATCCCGCTCAAGCTCCAGCTTGGCCTGATCCGCCGCTACCAGCCCCGCCACTTCCAGAGCGGCACTGGCATCGGCCAGGGCCTTGCGCGCGGCGTCCATCTGCGACTGGGCAATCTTCTGCACTTCACAGGCATCCACCTCGGCCGACTTCATGGCCAAACGGTAATCCTGGTAGGCCTCAAGAATCAGGGTTTCCAGCTGGATCTGCTCATTGGCCGACTTGGCCACCGCCAGGTAATTCTCGCGGATGCTCTCGAAGCGATCCGGAATCGAGCCGCGACGCATGTTCAACCAGGCCAGCTGAATACGCTCGGAGAACTGCAACTTGCCGTCGGCCATCCACTCCATCATCTGCTGGGCGTCATTGCGGATCGAATCGAAGCTGGTGGCGATATCCGCATAGCGGGTGCTGATGTCCATGCCCTGCAACTTGTCACGCACTGCGGCGTTGAACACCGTGGCCTGCTGCAGGGTGGCAGCGATCTGGGTCACCCGCTCGACGTCGTACACCGCCACCTTGTCCAGCAGCGCCAGGACCGGCATCTCCTGTTTGGGAAAGGTGATACCGATGGAGCGCAAGGCCGACATGGAGCGTTCGAGATAACTCATGAGCATGGGCATATTCCCGGGGTGGAGCCACGACACCGAGGCTCCATCATCCATTGACAGGTGAATAGGCGAAGGGGGCTTCCACCCCCCACTTTACAATCGGTTGCAGCGTTGCTGGCAGCTTCTACGCAACGGCCGGGATGACCCGGAGCCCCTCATCGAACGGGGCCCAATACATCCGTGGCAGATAGCCAGCAACCCGGCGTGCGCGAGCATAACACCCGAGTTGGACAGAGAGAATTCATCGCCGCCCGCCCCTTCTCAACGAGAAGGAATGGCCGTGATATCGCGAACGATGAACTTCGGCAGAGCACGAATGTAGAAGTTCTCTACATCCGAATTACCGCTGTTGGTAATCGCCCCCAACATGGTCTTCATATTGCGCAACTGGCCCACGGCCCCGGCAGGCTGCAAACCATTGCGCTCCTGGGCGAAATGCAACACCTCGGCGCCGTCGCGCTTGACCTGAACCTTGTAGCCGAAATCGACACTGGCCAGGATCGTATTGTCATCGACGACCATCGACACCAGCCCACCCTTGGAATCACTGAGGCGGCGCTTGTACACCGCATTCACATCCAGCAGGTAGTCGGCGCTGTCCTTGGTGGCGGCGTAGCGATTGGCATTGCCCAATTGGCGGATCAACTCCATGCCCAGTTGTTGGCGCAGCTTGTCCTCGGGCAGAAAGCGCTCGCTCTCGCCGACCAACTGCAGGTTGAAGGTATCGATCCAGTAAGTGGCGGTAGCGGGAATCTGTACCGGTTTGGGCGAGATGTAATAGTCCGGGGTGGAGGCACAACCGGCGAGCAGAACGAGGGTGAACAGCAGAGACAACAAACGCATTACGGATCTTCCTTGAGAAGGTTTTCAACAACGCACCGCCACCTGAAAACCACCTGTGGCATGGCGATAAGCGGCGGCATTGTAAGCTAGGAAAATCGCGGCAGACCGGCTCGAAAAGATACGCTCGGCAATTTAGGAATTGCCTTAGGGCAGAAGCAGACGATCCAGTGGGAATGGTGCTTTAAGGACAGGGGGAACGCTGGATATAGTCGAGGGGTCGTTGAAAGGACGACCGGGTTTGGCGACCTGATTTACAGAGGGAATGCAAAAGATCCAGCTTGCAGGTATTTTGCGTCCGCACACGCAGTTCTATGACGGCTGTGCGCGGGAGATCTCAGGATCTGCCGACTTTACCTCTGTAGTCGGTTCGCCAACCTGCGTACAGCCGTCACCCTCTTGTTTGGCGACAACGGGTGTAGGCATTCAGCCAGTCAAACAGAGGTCTACACATGAACAGATACATGCCGATTACCGGCCACGACTGCAACATTCCTTCGCTGCTGATCGATACTCAGGCCCCCATTGACGTCCTCCACGATGCAGCGGCGTATCGCATTCGCGCCGTGACTCAATTGCTGGAGAACTTCGCGATTTCTGATGACGCGCCCAAAGGCACAGTGGTGCTGCAGGACCTGTCGCTGGTGTGCAGCATTTTGCTGCGAGATGGGTGTGATTTGATGGATGTGGCAGGGCGACGGATGCAAGGGCAGCTATCCGCATAAACAGAAAGGGGCGGTATAAAGCCGCCCCTTCAGCCTTGGTACCTTGGTACATAGTTGGGAAGTTTTCATTTACACGTTCCCTGCCCAATAACTGATCAACTGCAAACCCAGGCTACCTGAAACAGAAATGTCTTCTCGCAATAGTTCAACAGCCCCACCGAACACCATTAACGCCCTAAAAAACCATCACACAAGAGAAACCAAAAATCCATAAACCCTAGAAGCATAGATTACCAAAAATACAAAAACATCAACCACCAAACAACGCCATCATAAGATCAAACTATATTATATTCCTATAAATCATTTTTTACGCTCTATATTCGCAACAAATCCCCCACACTCCGCCCACCACTGTCTCCATTCACTTGCAAAACCAGATCATGCAAAAACCCAAGCAAATCATAGGAGGTAACGTCAACAACCTCATCATTCGAATCATAATGAAAAACCTTATCCCCTAATTCGCTTTGCACAAAGTAGTACTGAGTTTCGGAAATAAAACAAAAAACAAAAGGCCGATTCAGATACTCTTCATAACCCCCATCTCTCAAATCACTAATAAAAATCTCTTGAAAAAGAAAATGCTCTCGAACCCGCCAAGTTGGCCGATACAATTGGACAATCGTGTCCCCCATCGCTCCACCATCGCACCGCCCCATAGTCGAAAGAAATTCATAAAGCTGCCCTGAAATGCGTAAATTGTATAACCTCGAAATAGCATCAATTTCTTCAGCACTATAACCAACACACTCAGAAGCACAGACTGAGGTACCATTCAACACCTTACTTACAAAGCCAACGCTCATATTTCACCCTCTACGAACCAAACTTAGACAACAGATTCTTTCAACGCTCCCCTAAATATTTAAAAGATCACCTTGCACTGGAAATGTACGTTCAACCTGAGAGACAAGTGCTTTCAAAAAGCCACTCAAATCATAAGGCATCTCTTTAACAAAATTAGCTTTAGCATCAAAATAATAAACAGCATCACACTCCTTAGTCCGAACATAATAATACTGTTCACTTGAGAGCATACAAAATACAAAAGGCATCCCTAAGTATCTGTAAAACCCACCATCTTGCATCCGAGTCAAAAAATCGGTCTGAAACAGCAAATGTTCTCTTACTCGCCAAGATGATTTGTACAAAGGAATTACTTCAGGACCAAACATCCCTCCATCGCAGCGCCCCATCACCGAAAGAAACTCCCCCAACTGACCATCCACTCGTACATTGTACAGCCTCGAAATCGCAGCAAGTTGTTCATTAGTGTAGCCAAAACATTCCGATGCTTTCACAGATGTGTGGATTAATAATTCTTTTAAAAAGTCACCATTCATGGATTTATTCCCGTTGTGCCATGAAACATCCGAATATCAAAACTCGGATTTTTTTCAGCGAATATTGTACTGCTAATAGAACAGCCTGAGCACATACCAGGTTTGAGTGCAGATGTATTCTCCACACCGATTGAAATAGTTGCTTTCTTCCCCGAGTAAGCATCTTGAAAATAGCTCATCAGCTTCTGTTCGGCATGATTAAAGTTTGTAACTCCACCCTTACCATTCATAACACTCGGCACTGACTTTGTATCGGTCTTAACAATCGTATACCGAACTCCACTAATTTCTACTACTGAAGGTGAATCCCCCCTCAAATTCTTTCCACTAACCGAAAGCACATATTGCACATTTCCGTCAACATTAATCGATCCTGCCGCAACAGATAAAGTCCGAGTTTCACCTTTCTTTACATAATCTCCAAGGGCTTCACGCAACACAGAAGGGTTGATTGCGGCATCTGATATTTTGTTAAGATCATTGACCCATAAATTCGTTGGACGTCCATGCAAATCCGCAGGAACTCTAGTAGACGTCCCAGCGTCACCACCAGTTCCTTTTGCAGCACCGGCCACAGCCCCAGACTTCAATGCCCACGGCAAGCCAGTAGTAAAAGCACTCAATGCCCCCAGAACAATGTTAGTGGCAGCACCACGCGTGTCGTCATTGTAGGTTTGCTTAGCTCCATAGGTGATCTGAAGTGTGCCATCAACAATCGTCACCAGCTTTATGCCGGCCCCAAGGCTACCACCTACAGCGTACAAAGCAGGCGTACCAATGGCAGCCTCTTCCTGGTATCGCTCATTTATGCGCAACTGGCCTTGAGCGTCGCGATATAGCTGTTCCTCTCTGCTTGGCGTACGGAACAACTGAGCCAGAATATCCCCCCCATAAATCCGCTCCAGCGAAGCATCTTTTTCCCGTTTACCTGCCGCATAAGCAACGTCTTCACTTTGTTTCAAGGGCCCAGGACGAGTTAGTCCATCGATAATTTCGCGGGCCTTTTCTACCCCTTGTGTTTTGATCAACGCATCGGTGTAGTCCAACAAGTAGTTAATCGTCCACGCTTTTTCCGCGTCCGACATTGACTCAGGATTTCGGCGAAGGCGTTCAACAAGCGCACTGGAGAGTTGATCTTCCCGGTCCAATTCAATAAGTTCTTGAGCTGTTTTAGGGGTCCTCTCACCGTTCTCCCGTGCCTCACGAAGTGCCTCTAACCGGGCTTTTCTCTCATCACTAAGGAGATTGTTCTCAACCGCATTCTTCCCAACCTGAGCCGCCGCCACAGCATTCAGTGCATCCTTGCCCACAGCAGAACCTGCAATACCCGCCGCCAATGTCGACAATGCAGAAATCGTTTGCTTCTGCTCCGGCGTCAGCTCTTCATTACTAACTCCACCGAACAACTGGTTGCGAATCAGCCTCGCCGTGACCTCACCGGCTACAGCACCACTTGCACCTGCTAGTGCCGAGTTACCGCCTGCCCTGGCCAGCACTGCGCCCAACACGGCGTGAGCCATGAGGTTCGCGGCGGCGTCGCCTTCTGTCATTTCTTTTACTGTCCGTGCCAGATACGGCGCCGAGGCCCCCGCAGCAGCAGCTCCGATATTCCCACCTGCAATCCCCTGCATGATGGCCGTCACCACCTGAGTGGTGCGCTGGAAGCTACTGCCCACACCGTAATCTTTCTGGACCTGCTGCTTTATCTGGTCGGTTGTCGGATTGACAATGCCCTTGTCCAACAGTTTTTGACGCGCTGTTTTCGCCGTGTCGCTATTGGCATCTTCTGCATCGCGAATTTTGTCTGTAGCGATGGTATTGCCAATACTTTGAGCCAGTGCCGCAGAACTATTGATCAGGTCCATACGCTCGCGCATGGCCTTTTCGTCGGGTTTGTCGAGTTTTTGATTGGCATTGGCCGTGTCGCGACTGAGGCCAACCAAGTCATTGGCGCCCTCAGGATTGCGCACAATAATCGTGCCTTCGCTGACCGCTGACAGGGTCCGACTATGGTCCGACTCGTTGAGCACCATACCCATCGGGGCCCCCATTCCCGTGCCTCCCGAGCCACTGGAAACACTGACGCTGGCCGATGTGCTTTTGATTTCACTGGTGTTTTTGATTTCGCTGACTAGCAACCGATCCGTGATAAGCAGGTTCTTACCGGCAGAGGCCTCACTCGCAATGACGGCGCCTTGCAAGATGGTGTTCTTGCCGACATCGATCGTGTAACCGCCCTTGCCCGCATACAGGCCACTCTGATCAGTGACCCCTTTGTAATCGCTGCTTATATTGCCGGCGGAGATGCTCCCGGACGCCGTAACCATCGAACCGTAGCAGAACGGCGGCACGCAAATGCTCGCCCCAAGACCAGCGCTGCTTTGTTTACTTTTCTGCGTCTCGGTGTCCTGCCGTGAAGCGATGTTGAGATTGCCACCGACATCTGCCTTGATGCTGTCGGCATGTACCTGGGCACCGGCCAGGTTCGTGTCCTTGCCGCTATTCAGGACCAGTGCACCGGTTGCCAGCGTGCTGTTGATCTGAGTGACCGAGCTACCCGACCCCATGCCTTTAGCGATCTGTGCCCCCAGGTCCAGCGTGAAACCATTTTGCTCACCAATGTTGAAGCTGGCACCGATGCTGGTTTTGTTGTTTTTACTGTCGTCTTTTCTCTCAGTGGTGTTCTGCGCACTTTCCAGGGTGATGTCGTTTTTGGCTACCAGCGAGGTACCGCCGGCCTTGAGGTCGCTGCCCACCACATGGATATTGCCCTGGGTATTCGATGCCGTACCCGTCGCCACGACAGACAGCTCTTTACCCACATTAAGTGTGCTTTGCCTAGCAGTTTCACTGGTGTATTCACTGGTGCTCTTGCTGCGAGTGCTGGCAAGCTCAGTACCGATTTTGATCAACGAACCATTGCTAGCCGTGCCACCTTTTTTATCTCTGAAACCGGAACGCTGACTATTGGCATCCGAGGCGTACCCGCCAAGGTTGTAGGCATCCATGGCGACCTGGGCCAGTTTCACGGCCTTGAGACGCGGGTCATCCGCCTCTTTTGCGGTCTTGACCCCATCACGAATACTCCGTGCAGTATCCACAACGATACCGCCGATCACACGTCCCACAGCAAGGCTCTTGGAGTTGTCGGTAGAGCTCTGGCTAGCGCTCTCCATACCCGCAGTAATGGTGACATTGGAGCCTTTAAGAGCCATATCCTTGGTACTTACCAGATCACTGGCTACCACCGTCAACTCACGACCAGCTTCAAGCTGCACACTGCCTTCGCTCGAACCCACCGTGCTGCCGGTCAAGGTGGTTTGCGCCGCATTGCCGATGTGGTTACTGCTGCTGATCGACAGGTGCTGGTTACCGGTGATGTCGTCCACGCCCAGGTTGTTGGCCGTAAGCACACCAGTAAGGTCGCGACTCTTCTGCTTGTGTGATTCGCTACGGGTGAAGGTGTTTTCGGCCGCGTCGATAGTGAGGTCGTTGCCGGCCTGAACGCTCAGGTCTTGAGTGCTGACGAGAGCAGAACCGGTGACGGTGGCGTCGTGCTTGGCAACTACATCTACGGTCTTGCCGGAGATGATGCTGCCGACTGCCTTGGTCTGGGTTTCCGCCAGTTTGTCTTGGACCTTGCTCGACTTCAGCCCCCCCCAGCCACTCTTGCTTTTACTGCTCTCGTGGCGCGCGCTGTTGGAGTCGCTAACGGCAAGGATTTGCACGTCGTTGCTAGCCGTTAACCGGACACCGCCTTTGTCAGCGGCGACTTCACTGCCTCTGACCAGCAAGTCGTTTCCAGCGATCAATACGCTATTATTACCCGAGGTAACTGAGCTACCGATATTGGTAGTGCTCGCCACCTCATCAAGTCGGCTTTTCTTGCCAGACGAACCCTTCTTGGTCTTGCTGTAGAAGCTGTAATCAGTGTCCTCCGCCGACTCCAGCGCCAACTTGCCACCGGCTACCAGATAAGCCTCATCCCCCGCACTCACCCGACTGGCAATCAGCTCCAGATCCTTGCCGGCACTGAGGGCCACGCTGCCACCTGCGGTCACCGCCGTGGCCACCTGGCTGACGTTGTCGGACTGACCCTTGTATTTCTTCGAGCTGGAGTACGAGTGCTGTTCGTCCGCCGCCGAAGCCAGCGTCAAGTCGCCGGTGGCGGCCATGGCGAGATTGCGTTTAGCGTCAATCTGGCTGGCGATGGCCGACAGGTCGCGGCCGCTGTTGATCGTCAGGTCACGACCGCTGGTGACCACCGAGCCGTGCTGGCTGGTGCTGGCCTGGCGGGAGTTGGTCCGGCTCTGGTTGTCCTGCTGTTCGACAGCGGTGAGGTTGGCATCACGGCCAGCGTTGATGGTGGTGTCACGCGCCGCTTGCAGCATGCCACCGGCGTTATTGAAATCGCGACCGGCCTTGAGCGTCAGGTCGTTGGCGGCCTCGATACGCGCGGCGCTGTCGAGGAAGTCGCGCCGCTGTTGCAGGTCGCCGCCACTGTTCTCGTGGCGGGTGACGGTACGTTCGTTGGCCAGGTCGCCGTTGGCGGTCAGGCTCACGTCGCGACCGGCGATGATGCCGCCCGCCTTGTTCACCAGGTTGTTGCCCGCCAGCAGGTCCAGACGATTGCCGGCTTCGATCAGCCCGCTGTTGACCAAGTCATTGCCCGCCTTGGCCGAGAGGTTGTTAGTTGCGCGCAGGGTGCCGGCGTTGAGCAGGTCCTGGCCGGCGATCAGGCTGAGGTCCTGTCCGGCAATCAGTGCGCCGTTGGGAGCCAGGCGGTTATTGGCGTGGGCCATGTACAGCACCGGCACCAAAACGCTCTCGCCATTCACTTCATGGCTTTCCAACCAGACGATGTCGTGGGTCAGGGCGGCGACTTGTTCGGAGGTCAGCGAGGTGCCGATCGCCAGGTTGAGCTGCTGCTTGCTCTGCAGCGCGTTATCCATCAGGTACTTGAACAGTTTCTCGTCGGTGTCCTGGCCATCGATGAAACGTTGACCGGTGCGAGCGACCACCGCCTGCTGGATCAGTCGTTGTTCATAGAAGCCGTCGCCCAGGCGTTTCCAACTGTCGTCGGGGTTGTAACCCAGATTCGACAGCAGGTAGTCCGAGCTCATGAACTGTTTCAGGTTGGTGAGCACCGGATTGGTTTCAACCAGGTATTTGTGTGTTCGAGAGGGCGTATCGAGTGTCGGGACACCCTGGACCCGCACAATGCTGTCTTGCATCTGTTGCGCAGGGGTACGGCGGTAGACCGGTCCCTGAGTAGCCGCTGCACTGTCCGTTGGGGTCGTGACGCTAATCGTCGGCAGACTGGTATTGACACCAGGCAGCACAACGCCAACCTGCTCCAGCTTGCGCTCAGTTGCCGCCACAGGAGCGACGGAATCGACCTGAAGAGTCCGCGCCTGACTCTGTGCAAGACTCTGCTCGCGCTCGGCGAATCTCAGGCTGATGCTGCCCATGCTCCAGTCCATCGGCGCTGGGTTGCGCTGGGTCGATACGGTGTCGCCGGCCCCTTCACTGCTCAGACGGAACAGACCGTGTTGCCCTACCGGCAACGTAAAGCCCGGCAGGGCCAAGGGGTTGACCTGCTGCTTGGCTAGGTCCGGTGGTAATTGCGAGTTGATATAGATCGGCGTCGAATACTGACTCCCCGCCGAGGTGTTGCCGGTCTTTTTGCCACCGCCGACATAGGCGTAATAACCACGCACCACGCCGTTGTCGATCTTCTCCGAGGCGTTGAGCTGGACGCTGGCTCCAGACTGGATGATGGCGTCAAAGGTCTTGCCATCGCTGTTTGCAAGCGTTTTGGTACCCCCACCCGGAAGCTTTCGGGTGCCGGTCATCTGGGCATTGAAGGCCGCGAGGTCAGACTCAAAGGTGCTGGAAGGTTTACTGGCGTTTCTCGCATTGAAGGCCGCCACCGCGGCGACCGCACCTTGGTATTCATCCACGTGGTTATATTTGATGGTGGTCGTTTCAATATCCTGAGGCACCACCCCCTGGTTCTTGATGCTAACGGCATTGATTGCCAGGTTGCCGGAGGACGCGATAAAACTGCTTTCGTTGCTCAACACCTGGGCACCGATATCCAACTGGCCGCCGCTGGAGATACTGGAGGCCGCCGTACTGGCGGTCACCTGCAGACGATCACGCTCGGTGAGTTGCCAGACCGCATTGCGCCGATTGCCCTTTTTCTTGACATGGCAGACGCCAAAGGGGGCGCACGACAACTCGATAATTTTGGCGTAGTACTTCTCGTGCTCCGAGTAGGTGAGGATGTCCATGACGTTCTTCACCGTCATGGCGCGAATGGTCATGTTGCCCAGGCTTTCGATCGTGCCAGAGCGGTTTTCCAGCAGGCTCGACTGCTCTTGCCCGGCGTTGGCGGCGACCAGCAGGCTGCCCATGCTGTAAACATCGGCATAGCGATTGCTGAAGGAGTTGCCCAGCAACTGCATGTCACCGCCGCTGAAGATTGAGCTGTGCTCGGCATCGCTGACACCGGAATTGAGCAGCGTAGCGGTATTGAGGGTCAGCGCCCCGGCACTGCCAAGCGAACCATAGTTATTGATAGCCGCGGCATTGACCGTCAGCCCTTCGGCTGAACTCAGGCGTCCGCGATTGGTGAGCCCCCCACCGACATTGATCCGGGTGTTGCCACCACCGGCGATCGTCGCGGTGCCCGGCAGGTCGACCTGGGCGGCGCCGAAGCTCATGTCACCCAGGCTGCTCAGTCGCCCATTGCCACCGTAGGCGCCCGACAGGTGCAGGTTCAGGCTGCCGTCACTGGCGATCAGGCCATCGTTACTCCAATTACCGCCACCGCCTTCGAAGCTGTTGGAGGCCAGTAACTGTCCGCTGGCACTCTGGTAGAAATGGTTGACATTGACCTGCAGACGTCCGGCCTGGATGACGCTGGTGTTGCTCCACGAGTCAGCATTGAGGGTCAACCCCCCTTGCGTGACCAGCGTGCCGCCCGCACCGCTGACGTTCGTCATCGAGATATCGAACTGCCCTTTGCCGGAGTGCAGCAGGGTGCCGCCCGCGTTCTGGAAGCTCGTCGCATTGAGGCCCAGTTCGGTGCTGGCTACCTCGATGCGACCGTTACGGTTGTCTAGTAAACCACCGATCTGGAACAGGCTCTTACCGCTCCTCCCAGAGCTCCGTACCTGCCCCTGACCGTTGTCGAGACTGCCCGCGCGAATAAGCACAGAGGTATCACTCTCGATCACCCCCAAACGGTTATTCAAGGCGCCACTCAGGCCGAGATCGATCCCTTGACCCGCAACCTGCCCGCCTTTGTCGCCACCGTTGTCAAACGTAGCTGCAGTGACACCCACTTGACCGCTGGCGTAAAGCCCGCCATTGCGGTTGTCGAAGCCGGCGGCGTCGACAATGACATCGCCCTGACGCGCGGCAATGCGACCGCCATTGTTGCTCAGCCCCGCCAAGGCTCGCAGGTTCAAGCGCTGGGCTTCGATCACACCACGCTGGCGTTCGTCATTCAGGTCATAACCGTTGAGCAGCACCCCACTGATGTGCGTTTCAAGAGCGCCCTTGAGACTCGACAGCACCCCTCCACGGTTGTCGACGTTGGCCGCGGTAATACTGAGCGCACCATCCCGACCTATGACTTTGCCACCCTGGTTGTTGAAATCGCCGCGTATGTTCAGTGTCAGGCCATTCTGGCTTTGCACGGCGCCCCTGGTATTGTCGAGGCTGGCCGCCTTCAGCTCGAGGTCCGCATCACGGCTGTAGATCAAGCCACCTTGGGCATTCTGGACAGCTCCGGCGACGCTCAAAGTGGCTTGCTGATTGGCCGCCACGGTACCGTGGTCACGGTTGTCGAGACTGTCGGCATCAAAGGTCAACAGACTCTGGCCGATCAGTTTTCCGCCACGGTTATCGACGTGAGTCGCGTGCTTGAGCAACAAGGCTCCGTCACTGCTGATGGTACCCAGGGCATTGCCCAGATTACCCGCCACGTCCAGGGTCAGGACGCCTTTTGTTGCCAGACTGCCGGCGCTGTTGTCCACGCTGGCGGCATGCAATTCGGCCGATTGCAACGCGCTGACGTTGCCGGCCTGGTTATTCAAGGTTTTTGCCTTGAGATCAAGCGTGGCGCCACTGTCGATCAAACCACCGCCAGCGTTATTCAGCAGGCCGGCGACCGTGAGCGTCTGTCCGCCGACACTGGAGACGCTCCCTTCGTTGCTGTTATCCAGACTCGCAGCGTTCAGCTTGAGCGTGCCATTGCTAGCCAGAGCGCCGGCCCCGCTGTTAAGCAGCGCGCCGCTGACGTCAATGGCCAGGTCGCCCGCCTTGCTGGAGAACGTCCCGTGGTTGCGGTTATCCAGACTTACCGCCTCGACGGTCAGGCCCTTGATCCCCGACACCAGGCCATTTTCATTCAGCAACTGGCCGGACACGACACCCAGCGCTGCTTCGCTGATCAACTTGCCTTGGGTGTTATCCAGCGTACGGCCGGCCAGCGTAAACCCTTGACGACTGGACAGTAGGCCCTGCTGGTTCCTCAGGTCCTGCAGCCGGTTGATGCTCAGCAAGCCTTTGGCATTCAGTTTTCCGAGGCTGTTGTCGAGATCACCATGGGACAAGTCCAGGGTCACCGCGCCGTCGCCCAACAGGCGACCGCCACGCTGCTTCAGCCCCGTAACCTTGAGGTTTATGTCGCCATTAGCCGACACCTCGCCTGCATCGCTTGAGTCCAACTGATGCGCAGTCAGCTCCAGTGCGCCTTTACTGTTGATCAGCCCACTGTCCGTATTGTCCAGCGCCTTGGCCGACAGATTCAGCCAGTCACCCGCCAGAACGGAGCCGTGACGGTTGTTCAAGTCACCGCTGTCGATACTCAAGCCGCCGATGGCATTGATCAGGCCCTGGTTCTGGTTGATCAGTTGTTCCTGAACTTTCAGCTTCAGCCCCGAACGGCTGGTCAATGCGCCGGCCGTGTTATCCAGGCTGGCGGCCTCTACTTCCAACGCCGCGGCACCGATCTTACCCTTGATGGAGCTGAGCGCCTGTTCGACCCGCAAGGTCAGCGCCTGATTGCCGAGCAACTGTCCGCCATCATTGTTCAGACTCTTGGCGTTGAGCTCGTAGGTCGCATCACTGGAGATTTCCCCGTTGCGGTTATCGAGGTCACTGAGGTTTTTCAGCAGCAGCGCACCCGGCGCATTAATGAAACCGTTCTGGTTGTTCAGCCGACCATGGTTCAGATCCAGGCTCAGGCCGGTTTTGCTGAACAAACTGCCACCCTGCTGTTCAAGGCTGCGAACATTCGCGGTCAGTTCCTTATTACTTCCGATGCGCCCGGCCGCGTTGGTCAGCTTTGCCGCCGTCAGGTCCAGGGTGTCGCCACTGTCGAGGCTGCCGGCCTGGCTGTTATCGAAGTCACCAGTCCTTACCAGTACCGCGCCCTTGCCGCTGATCACGCCTTTCTGGCTGTTGTCCAGGCTCGCGCTGCGCAACTCCAAGCCTCCCTCGGTCGCCAGCTTGCCGCCCACATTGTTCAGGGCACCACGAACGCCGAGGTCCAGCGCAGCATCGCTCATGAGACGGCCGTAGCTGTTGTCCAGAGCTCCTGCGGCCACATCAAGCGTGCTTTGGCTATTGATCAGGCCTTGCTTGTTTTGCAGGTCGTCTTTGAGTGTGAGGGCCAGGCCTTGCTGACTCTTGATATTCCCACTGCGGTTATCGAGACGCCCACCGATGATCGTCAGGTCAGCCAACGCATTGATTGAGCCGGCCGTCTGGTTGATCAGCTCATCGACCTTGAGCATCAGCGTGTCATGGGCCTCGACCAGGCCCTGGTCGCTGTTATCCAGGCGCTGGCCTGTCAGGCTCAAGCCGGCTTGGGTAGAAAGCTCACCGCCCCGGTTGTCGAGCGTATCGACCTTGAGTTTCAGCGCTTTTGTAGCGCCTACCAGGCCGCCCTGACGGTTATCGAGATGCGCCCCCGTCAGGTCCAGCGCACCAATGGCGACCAACTTGCCACTCTGGTTGTTGAGTGTGGTGATCCGGGCGGTCACGTCCTTTTTGCCAGAGATATCAGCAGCGCGGTTGTCCAGGCTGGCGGCTGCGAGCAGCAACGCACCATCGGCAACAACGGTGCCGCGCTGGTTATCGAAAACAGTATCGACCTGCAGATCCAGGTCACCGGTCGTGCTGAGCAATCCATCACGGTTGTCCAGACGACCACTGCGGCTATCGATGGAAGTGGCGCTGACCAGCCCCTTGACGTTGTTCAAGGCCTGCGCAATGCGCAGTGTCAGTTGTCCTTGCTCACTGATCAGTTTGGCACCGTTGTTGTCGAGGCTTTGCGCGACCAGGCTGAATGCCTGAGTGCTGGAAATCTCCCCCTCTCGGTTATCGACGCCCTTCAGGTTCTTGAGCTGCAAGAGTCCTGGTGCATGGATATACCCCTTCTGGTTATTGAGCTGTCCGTTGTGCAGGTCCAGGCTCAGGGCGGCTTCGCTGAACAGCTCTCCGTGTTGCTGATCAAGCCCCGTCACGCTGGCCGTGAGGTCCTGCGTACTGCTGATGCTGCCACCGGCGTTATTGACCTGGGTCGCGATCAGATCAAGGCTACTTTCACTGCTAAGGCGTCCACCCTGGCTGTTGTTGAAGGTCGTCGCGTTGACTTGCGTAGCCTGCTTGCCGGACAGCACGCCCTTTTCGCTGTTATCGAGATGACCGCTGGCGACAGTCAGGCCCTTTTCGGACTGGATGGAGCCGCCCTGATTAAGCAGTGCGCCACGGCTGTTGATCGACAGATCTTCCACGCTACCAATACGGCCGGCGGTGTTTGTCAGTTTACTGGCGCCCAGGGTCAACGTACGGTCACTGCGGACCAACCCGCGGGTGTTGTCGAGCCCCCCGGCCAGTGTGATCTCCAAGCCGTTACGGCTGTCGATCTGGCCATCGGTGTTATCGAGACTCTGGTTGACCAGCGTCGTGGTGCCCTGGCCCTGGATCAGCCCCTTGCTCTGATTGATAAGACGGACAACCTTCAGTTCCAGATCGCTACCGGCCAGTACTCGGCCACCGTCGCTGTTGTCGAGCTGCTGGCTGTCAACCTCAGCGGTGATTGCGCTGGAGAGTTTTCCGGCGCGATTGTTGATGTCCCGAACGTCGAGCTTCAGCGCTTGCTTCGCCGCGACCAGGCCGTTGTCACGGTTGTCCAGAACACTGCCGATCAGTGTCAGCGCACCCTGCGCCACCAGGGTGCCACCCTGTTGTTCGAGGGTGTCGATGGTCGCATGTATGTCGCCTTGGCTAGCGATTCGCCCCTGCGCGTTTTGGACGCTCTGAGCCTTCAACGTCACCGGGCCGACGGCGCTAAGCAAACCGCCGCGGTTGTCCAGGCGAGTACCGGTCAGGCCAATCCCTGCCTGGCTGGTGATCACACCTTTCGCGCGATTATCGAGCTGATGAACATTGAGTTGCAGGTCCTTGTCGGCGCGTACCTTGCCCCCGCGGTTGTCCAACGAAGCAATGTCCAGGGTCAGACGATCCTTGCCGGTCAGGCTGCCGCCACGGTTGTCGAGACTGCCAGCCTGCAGGTCCACCACACCCTTGGCGCTTAGGTCACCCGCACTCTGGTTATCGAACAGGCCCACAATCCGCGTGGTCAGGCTGCCATCACTGGCAAGACTGCCTGCGTGGCTGTTATCCAGGCTGGCGGCGCTGATGCTCACGCGCTTGGCGGAACCCAGAACGCCGTTCTGGTTGTTCAGAGCGCCGATCAACCCGATGTTCAACGCCACGTCACCCGTGACCTGACCCGCGCGGTTGTCCAGGTAGGTTGCGGTCAGGGTGGTGCTGCCGGCGCTGGAGACTTCGCCATCGTGGTTATTCAGATTGTCCAGCGTGGCGCTGAGGTTGCCGTCAGCGCTGATCAGCCCCCCGCTGTTGAACACCTGACTGACCGCAAGATCAGCACTACCGCTACTCAGCACCCGCCCCTGGTTCTGGTTATCCAAAGTCTCGGCGCGGAGGTTAGCGCTGCGCCCTGCACTCAAAGTGCCGCCCTGGTTGTTCAGGGTCTGCTTGGCCGTGACCGTCAAATCTCGACTGGCCACCACGCTCTTGCCGTTGTTGTTCAGGTGTTGCGCGGTCAGCGTTACGTCGCCGCGCTGATTGCGGCTGTTGTCGGCATTGACCCCTGCCTCGATGATGCCCCGGTTGTTCAGTTGCCCACCGCTGCTGAGGGTGATGCTGTTGCCGGCGGCGAGGGTTTTCTGGTTGGTCAGCGTGTCTTGGGTGTCGATCCTCAGATCAGTCCCGGCGTATACCGCGCCCTGGGCCTCCAGGCTCTGCGCCTTGATCGCCACGGCGCCCTTTTCGGCGCTCACCTCCGCCATGCGCAACTGCCCATTGGCATCCAGTTGGATATCACCGCCGCTGGCGATCAGCTTGCCGTCGAGTTTCACCCCGACCCCGGCCTCAGTACTCACCAGCTTGATCGCCCCGGCATACATGCCGCCCAGAGCCGAAGAATCGATGGCCAGTTGCGGCGCATCCGCCGGGTTGGCGGTGCGTGCCGTGGCGTTCAAGGTCTTGGCGTCGACATCGTTGGCCCCGGCGATCACCGCCAGGTGCTTGGCCTGGATTTCGGCGTTGATCTTGGCGCTGCGGGTGATGATTTCGAACCGGTCGATATTGCTCGCGTTGAGCCCCGCGCCTTCGATGGCGACGCTGCCCTGGTCCACCTGGTAACGCTGGAGCTGGCCGTTCTCGATCACCGGTTTGCCGGTGGTCAGGGTGGCCTTGGGGGTGTTGATGAAGCCGCAGCCGTTGCAGGTCACGCCATAGGGGTTGGCGACGATGACATGGGCCGATTGCCCGGCCACTTCGGTATAGCCCTTGAGCTGACTGGGGCTGCCGCCGTTGACCTCGTTGAGGATCACATTGGCCGCGCGACCACCCAGGTTGGGGTTGCCGAGGATGATCCCGCCGAGTTGGGTTTCCTGGGTGCGGTTGGTGGCGTTATTGAGGATCACGCCCTGCTGGCCGACGTTGTAGTCGCTGAACTTGTTATGGGACAAGCCACCGCCATTGGGGGCGGCGATGTTGACGATGGGCACGCCATTGCCGGCCTGACCGAGACTGGTGCCGCTACCGTTGACCACGATGCCGTCGGCCATCGCCACCACCGGCTGCCAGAACATCATGTTGGCGAGGATGAACGCCAACCCACGTTTCGACAGGCCCCAGAAGGTGTCGCGCGGTTGCAGGGCAGCCGAAGGCTGGCGGGCCAGGAAGGCGAGTTGGCGAACGTCCATGTCAAAAGCCTCAATGAATCAGTGCAATCAGAGAAAGAGATCCAAACGGAAATAGATTGGTGCTTCCCGCTCACTCAGGGCATCTGGCCGCTCGAGGGAATGGGCGAAGGTCAGGCTGGCGGCGAGGTGCTTGCCGCGGGCGAAGAATTCGATGGAGTCGCTGGAAACGCGGCCATGCTGCTCGGCGTTGTAGCGGTCGTTGCGGATCGCGCCGACGTCATAGCCCAGCCCGGTGCCGTACTCGGCGAAGGCCGGGCGCAGCCAGTTCCAGGTCACCGGGCGGCTCCAGCGCAGGTCGTTGCGCCAGTAGTAGCCGCTGTCGCCATTGAGGCTCTGGTCCTTGTAGCCACGGATCGAAGACTGGCTGCCCAGGCTCATGCGTTGCGAGCTGAACAGCACATCCTCGCTGCGCTGGCCGGTGACCAGGCTGCTGAACACCAGGGACTCGTCCCACAGTTTGAACGGCTGCAGGTAGCTGGCGGTGGCGGTGTATTTGCGATAGCGCGCGTTGGCCTGGCGCTTGCCCGTTTTGTCGTCGCGTTCCTTCTGGCGCTGGGCGTCGAAGGCGCCGATGCCGTCCTGCAGCCCCAGGTCGAGGTTGACGAAGGCGCCGCCGATGCGCCGGCCATGGTTGATGCCGAACTGGGCTTCGCTGAGGCGGTTGCTGCTGTTGGCGAGCTTGCTGTCTTCGATGTAGTTGTTGGTGCGCAGGTAGCTCAGGCCGCTGTTCAGCGAGGTCTTGCTCACGGCATCGCGGTGGATCACTCGCTCCAGGCGCAGTTGGTGGTTCTGGCTGTCGCCGGTCTGCTTGAAGTTGAAACCCTGACCCTGGGCCAGGGAGCGGTACTCGCTCTGGCTGTAGCTGTAGCTGAGGTTCCACCAGCCAAACGGCAGGTTGTAATAGAGCATGGCGTTGCGCGAGGTTTTCTGGTGGTCGCTGATGGCGTCGTGGCCGCCGCGTAGCACCAATTGATCCGCCAATCCCAGAGGGCTGTCCCATTCAAAAGAGCTGCCCCACTGCTGCTCGCCGGTGCTCTTCTGGCCCTCGTTGCTGCGTGACAGGCCAACGCGCCAGGGCTTTTGCGGGTTGTTCTTGACCAGGACTTCGCTGCCGCCCACGGCCTGCCCCGGGGCCAGTTCCATCTGCGCCTGGTTCGATGGCAGGCGGTTGAGCTGGTCGACCATCTGCTCGATCTGCCGCAGGTTGAGCAGCTCACCGCTGCTGCCGGGAAAGGCCATGTTCAGTTCACGGGCGCTGAGCTTGCTGCCTTCTGCGGCCTTGAGGCCCTCAAGCTTGCCTTCCACCACCAGCACCTGCAGGTGGCCGCTGGACAGGTCCTGTTGCGGCAGGTAGGCGCGGCTGGTGACCAGGCCCTTTTCGATGTAGCGGTTGGTAATGACCTTGAGCAGCTCGTTGAGCTGAGACACCCCCAGGCACTGGCCGATGTAGGGCTTGAGCAGGCTCTCGCGCTCGCTGGTGGACAGCGAGTCGGCGCCCTTGAGCTGGATGTCCTTGATCGGGAAGCAGCGACTGTCGGCCGGCGCGCTGGGCGCCACGGGCGTGGCGCTCTTGCCGGGCAGGTCCTTGAGCTCTTCGAGACGCCGCTGCTGTTCTTCCAGCAGGCGGTTCTGCCGGTCGCGGATCAGGTCCTGGTCGCCGGGGTTGGAGGTCGGAATGGGCAAAGGGGCGGCGAACGCCATAGACAGCGGGGCTGTCAGCAGCAGGCAAGACAAGGCACGGCACAACCTCATCCCGAGGGTGGAGACAGACATGTTCGATCCTTCGAAAGGGCAGCAGGGGTCACGACAGGGCGGGGATGTTAATGTGCCACCATCTTGACGTCAAATAAGCGCAGAGCGCGCCGACAAACTGCACATCCCCCGAGAATCCGGACCGTGCAGCGGGTGCCGATACTAGATTTGCCCCGATCACCGACACATCAGACACTTCTGAATCTTCAGGAAAGTTTTCTTGGCAGCGGGCTGTTGATCGACCAGCAACCCAAGGAACTGGCCCACACCGAGAAAAAGCCCGAGTCGAGTCGGTGCTACCCCCATTGCTAGAATGTATCCAAATGGATACGTTTGCTGCATGAAATATCTCATCCAGCAAACCCAGTCCTTTGCCAGATGGCACTCATCGCTGAAGGACTTGCGCGCAAGAATCTCCATTGCCCGCCGCATCGATCGCGCCGCAACAGGCAATCCGGGGGATGTGAAATCCGTGGGAGAAGGTATTTCGGAACTGCGCGTGGACGTGGGTCCCGGGTAACGGCTGTACTTCACCCAGCGTGGCGGCGCGATCATTGTGTTGCTGGCAGGCGGGGACAAATCCTCTCAAGACGCGGACATTCGCCGGGCAACGATATTGGCAAAGGATCTTTCAACATGACCCAGATATTGACCCACTTCGACATGGCCGAGTTGCTGGACAGCGACCAGGCCATCGCAGAGTACCTGTCACAAGTGCTGGCCGACGGTGATACCGAGGAGTTTCTTCGAGCCATTGGCTACGTAGCCAAAGCTCGGGGCATGTCCCAGATTGCCCGGGATGCCGGGATGGGCCGGGAAAGCCTGTACAAGGCTTTTGCCCCGGGCTCAAAACCGCGATTCGACACCGTCTTGAAGGTCATTCATGCCTTGGGGATCGATCTGCAGGCCCAGCCAGGGCATGTGGAGAAACCCAAGGCCAGTTGAGCCATCAAGGCCCGGAGTACCTGAAAGCCAGCCAAAAAAAACCCGGACCAGGTCCGGGTTTTTCGTTTACCGCTGGCGGCGGTTTTATTCAGCCGCCGGTGCCTGTGGCTTGCGGCGCTTGAGCGGCGCCAGGCCGTCCTGGCTGACCAGGCTGTCGCTTTTCGGCCGGTTGGCGGTCTTGCGCTTGGTCGGGGCCTTGGCCACGGACTTTTTCTTGTCGCCCTTGGCGTCGGTCTTTTTCTTCTTCACGCCAACGGCCTTGCCGGACGCCTTGACCTTTTTCGGGCCGCTGTAGGTGCCTTTGACTTCCTTGATGGTGCGGCGCTCGAAGCTCTGCTTGAGGTAGCGCTCGATGCTCGACATCAGGTTCCAGTCGCCGTGGCAGATCAGCGAGATGGCCAGGCCATCGTTGCCGGCGCGGCCGGTACGGCCGATGCGGTGCACGTATTCGTCGCCGCTGCGGGGCATGTCGAAGTTGATCACCAGGTCCAGGCCGTCCACGTCCAGGCCACGGGCGGCGACGTCGGTGGCCACGAGGATCTTGACTCCGCCCTGCTTCAGGCGGTCGATGGCCAGCTTGCGGTCCTTCTGGTCCTTTTCGCCGTGCAGCACGAACGCCTTGTAGTCCTGGGCCACCAGGCGGCCATAGATGCGGTCGGCCATGGCCCGGGTGTTGGTGAAGACGATGGCCTTCTGATAGGTCTCGTTGGCCAGCAGCCAGTTGACGATCTGCTCTTTGTGCTGGTTGTGATCGGCGGTGATGATCTGCTGACGGGTGGTTTCGTTGAGCTGGCTGACGCTGTTGAGTTGCAGGTGCTCAGGGTTGTTGAGGACCTTGGCGACCATCTCGCGCAGGCCGGAGCCGCCGGTGGTGGCGGAGAACAGCATGGTCTGCTGGCGGTTCGGGCATTCGTCCACCAGCCGCTGCACGTCTTCGGCAAAGCCCATGTCGAGCATGCGGTCGGCTTCGTCGAGCACCAGCACTTCGACCTCTTTCAGGTCGAGGTTGCCGGCGTTGAGCTGCTCCAGCATGCGCCCCGGGGTGCCGATGAGGATGTCCGGCACCTTGCGCAGCATGGCGGCCTGGACCTTGAAGTCTTCACCACCGGTGATCAGGCCGGACTTGATGAAGGTGAACTGGGAGAAACGCTCGACTTCCTTGAGGGTCTGCTGGGCCAGTTCCCGGGTCGGCAGCAGGATCAGGGTCTTGATGCTGACGCGGATCTTCGCCGGGCCGATCAGGCGATTGAGGATCGGCAGGACGAAGGCCGCGGTCTTGCCGCTGCCAGTCTGCGCCGTCACCCGCA